>Ga0208789_1000114_pt1 | contig 116341 bp, 116 predicted proteins | sample Methanotroph_Enr_FD_187368 | JGI IMG/M metagenome (GOLD analysis project Ga0208789, IMG submission 187368) | Enriched soil microbial communities from Old Woman Creek wetland in Ohio, USA - Methanotroph_Enrichment_5 (SPAdes) (version 2) | ecosystem: Environmental > Terrestrial > Soil > Wetlands...
CGGTGTTGAATAATGTCCGGTTGCGGCGCTGGGGTTTATGGTTACCTTCGGATTTTGCGACGAATTAAGTCGCCGGGTTCAACCGCCGGATGCGGAAAACCGCATGTCCGGTGGTGTGGGAGAGGTGGCGGGCACAATCCCGTCACCCCGACTCGATCAAAATAATACGCCTTAAAGCTTTGTTAGACACTGGAAAGGGGCGCGGCGCCCCCTATCGGGCTATTATTGGGTCGAGTGTATGGTATTGTTAATCTCAGAATGCTCAAAATTCAAAAATTCAATTAATCGCACAACTTCTCTTGGCGGACGATTTAAAGGCTTTACTGTTTTAACGATGACTGAAGCAGTACAACGCTTAACAATTAGAGATTTAGACGCATATTCAAACTGCTCTACAGCTTCTTTTGTTACTGATCCATAAACGAGGTTGCCAGAATCGTCAATTATTTCAAATTTCCGATGTTCTGGTAACACGCCTTTAAGTACCCCGGAAACTTCCATAGTATCTTCATCAATTGTTGTTGCTTCTGTCCTGATTTTTCCACGATGTACTGCGGCGCTATCAAGGACAATATCTAAATCATCTTCCACTACTCGGATAGTAGCTGCATTAGAATCTAAGTTGAAAAATATGTCTTTAAGGGCGAGTAGTGTCCTTGAGTCCAATTCTTCTACTAAATTCTCAAATACCGCTTCGTCTTGTGCTGCAATATCACGTAAAAGCCGTGTTGCTTTGTCAATAACTCGGCTTAACTCTGATGCTTCCAGTTCAGTTTGCTCGGACATTTCATCTAGTATAAAACCAAACGAGCCTCGAGCCAGACCAGTTACCATTAATTCCGACTGAGCTTTAAACGGTACTTTACCTCTAGTTCCAAGTTGACCAATTTCACTCTTAGCAAAAGTTTTTGATACCAAGTTTTGGAATTGCTCTAACGCTTTTCCCGCGAAATCGGCCGCTATTCCTTTAGATCCTAGTACGGGTCTTCCTCCAAAGAAAATTGCTACGCTGGCGCTGTTATCTTTTAGCGTGTGTTCTTTAAGTACTTGAAGCTGATTGGTTAATTTCTCTAGCCGGTGCTCAAGCTGCATTTCTCCTACAATGTCGCCCGATTTTTTGGCGCTTTCGAGTAGGCTTGAAACCGAAGTTAGTTCTGCAGACAGGCTATCTATAGTGAGCTTCTTAAGCATTTTCCTCCTCCAGATCCAAGAGTAATTGAGCCTCGTCATCATTACATATCAATGGTATCTCAATCATTCCCTTCCATAGAAGGGATTCTCTCTGATGTGAGAAAAGACCAAACCAATATTTCGTAGTGTTAACGATATGCAAGGGCGGGGTATTCAAGTCCACAAAATACGCATCACATAAATAAGCCTCCTTGCTTAGTTCCGGAAGGAATAAATCTTTATTTTCGTACACCAAACTACGCCAATTATCTTGGTCACGGGTGTCCTGCGGACGATCAGCAAACGTAACCAAATCTATGTCATTTGGTGATCTGCCTCGGTTGCTTTCTACGTTCTCAACAAAACTACCATCGAGCCATTGAAAGCCATCAGTAATTCCCAGTGCGCGTAATTTTGCCCGATAGGTTAAGAGACCTTTTAGTATGGCTTTTCGCTTCTCAGAATGGGCGTATCTTTGAACAAACTCAGTAATAGATGCGCGATACGGAGCCATTCCAGCAGGGTCGGTTGGACCAAGCTCGGGGATAAATGGAGGTAAAACACCAGATTGGTTTAGTGCTGGAATCATTCGCTAATTTTCCACTGATACATAGCTATTGGTTATACAGAACCCGATACATGTAACACGGGAACTACAGGTAGATGACCTTTGACGCGGCATCTTCTAACACTTATGCCCATCCCGTCAAACTAAAAGCCAACGAGTAACTGCGAGATATCTGATCCTGCAATAAAGCCATCATGCGACGACAATTATAAAAAGTTCTACTTAGAGGGAGAGCTATTCAAAAGAATAGCTTTGATAAAGGGCATGTTTCCATGCATAAATGGCGCGCCCGAGACGATTCGAACGTCCGACCACAGCCTTCGGAGGGCGATTTTTATAAAAATCCATAACACCCCACAATAAACAACAATTAATTAATCAATAAGTTATCTGTTTTTGTTGTTTGTCATTTATTGTCTATTTTTGCCATTTTTTATAGTGAATTGCGCCACCAGTGCGCCACGGGTGTATAATAAAAACCCAGAAACAAAGCAGGCTTGCAGGTGTACCACCACCAAACAAGCCCTAATCAATTCACTTAACTAACCGGGTTAAGCAATGACTAAGCACATTATAGCCGATTGCCAAAACTCAAGAGAAGGCAATCATGGCAACCATCACAGAACGCACCGCACAAAACGGGACTAAAAGCTTTAAAGCGGAAGTTAGACTAAAAGGCTATCCGGCGCAACGCGCAACTTTTAAACGGCTTACCGATGCTAAAAAGTGGATTCAAAACACAGAAAGCGCAATTCGAGAAGGCCGACATTTCAAAACATCCGAAGCTAAAAAACACACCTTAGGCGAAGCGATAGACCACTATTTGAGAGATATTGCGCCAACGAAATTCAAGTCAGCGGAACTTGAAAAAAGGAATCAAATTCTTAATCGTTGGAAATCTGAAATCGGCCATTGCTTGCTATCAGACCTAACGGCAAAAAATTTTATTGATTGCCGCAATACCTTTATGAAGAGCGGCGGGCGTAATGGTTCACCACTAGGCGCGGCTTCAATTAGGCGGCATTTTGTATCAATTAGCCATGTTCTGAAAATATGCCAAGCGGAATGGCGGTGGATAGAACAAAGCCCGCTCAAGGATGCCATTATCGAAATGCCGGAATTACCGCGCGGCATAGTTCGCTTTCTGGACAATGAGGAGTTGGCGCGTTTAACAGCGGCTTGTAAAGAATCCCCCAATGATTTGCTTTACCCAGCTTTTATCATGTCAGTTAGTACGGGTATGAGGCAGGCCGAAACTATGAACCTTTATTGGCGTGAACCAACGATACCGCCAAATGATTCAGCGTGGGGTGTGGTTAATCTTGCTGCTAATTGCATCATCCTACATCAAACCAAAAACGGAAACCGGCGGCGCGTTCCTTTAGCAGGTGAAGCATTGACAGAACTCCAAAGGCTTTACAAAATGCGAAGAATTGACACGCAGTTAGTTTTTCCGAGTCCAACACATCCCCATAAGCCAATCGAGTTAAAAAAAGCATGGATGAACGCATTAAAAGCGGCAGAGGTTAATAACTTTCGGTGGCATGATCTTCGTCATACGGCAGCATCTTATTTAGCCCAAAACGGCGCTAGTTTGCTGGATATTGCAGCGATTTTAGGCCATTCAACGCTTGATATGGTTCAACGATACGCCCACCTGTCAGACGGCCACGTTTCAAATGTGGTTGCCAGTATGAACGCTAAGATTTTCGGTGGCGCATGATGAAGGACAATAATAAACAAATTAAAAGTCAACGAGGTTATAAGGGACGTTTTTTAACTGCAAGTTTAGTGTGCGGGTTTGATTTTTTAAATTTTTTCCACCGGCTAATTGCCCTTCACAGGATTTTAGATGAGCAAGTTATAAAAGCTAATGATGTAATAAAATTTAATGATGATTCAAAAAAAGCAACTGACGCTTTAAATAAAATTCTTGATGGTACGACCGACGAAGACGAAATGGAGCAATTTATTGAGTATTTTGAAAAAAAAGAAGAATATGAATTAAGGCATTTTTACGAATTAAGTCATTTTTTGGAAAAAGTTGAAAAGGAACAATACGAAATAAGTCAATGTGTTGAAACTTTGAATCGAATAGAAGAGACAGAGCAAATTAAAGAGTTTTGTAATGATGTAGAAAAACTTTCCCGTGTGGCCTACGAAACAGACCTATTAGAAAAAGAAAAGCAAATTAAGAAAATAGATAATGAATTACAGCTTGATGTTATTGCAGGGAAAATCACCCCTATTAATCTTAGTAGTAATGATATGACGTTTGATTTTGTGGAGTTTTATAATTGGGCTGTTTCAAAAGGCCATGAGCTTCCACCAGATATTAATGCGTATTTAACGATGTCATTAAACGAATTTGATGAGTGGTGTATCAAAAATAACTATAGCCCTCCAAAAAGATTTGCTATTGCCAGATCAAAAGCGAGTCAACGTGTAATCATTAAGGATAGTGTTGCCAGCATAGAAACTACCGAAAAAACAAGATTAGGGATAGCGCCTGTGTTTTCCAAGTTTAAAGACATTCGTGCTAATGAGGTTTCATTATTCATGCTACGAGACGGGTCGGCAAAAATGGTTATTCAGGGAAATAAAATTAAGATCAGCCCAAGTGATTTAGGCTTACAAGTTGGCTCACAGGGTTGGGATTTACTAAAAAAAGCCTGTGCGAATAGTGGTGATTTTACACAAGCGCTGAGAAGTAAAAATAAAAGCACAGACTTGATAAAGGAAAAGCAGAGAATCAAAAAAATTATATTTGATTTGAACAAAAAACTTAAAGGATCAATGGGATTAAAAGTTAACCCAATTAATTATTTGAAAGGCATTGGTTATAAATCCACTTTTATTATGCTTGACGAAGATATAGATGGCAGTCTTGTTACAAGAAGTTCAGATGCTCTGGATCATATTAGTTATAACGAGGTTAACGAAGATAGGTTTAGTAATGACGATGACTTTGATGATGACGATAACAATGGTTTGTGGCCTGAGGATGCCTATAGTTGATGATTATATTTGGACAAATTCGAACCCGCTTTAAGCGGGTTTTTTTATGTCTGTTGGTTACACAAAGTTACATCAGATTACATCGAGTTACAAAAACATGCCTACAAGATATTGATTAATAATAACTAAAATTTGTCATTGTGATTTGTAACCTATTACTGTTGATGGTGAGGATTCACCAGTTATTTTAAAAATCAATTAGGTTACACAAATGACAGTTTTAATTTATTTAACGGTAAATCAGTTCGTAGAAAAACATGCCGCTTTTACTAATGGAGGTCTTCGCGCTCTTATCTTCAATGAAAATAGCAACGGCCTTGCCAAGTCCGGCGCAATTATTCGCATTGGCCGCAAGGTTTTAATTGATGAGGCCAAGTTCTTTGGATGGGTTGAAGCTCAAAACCAAAGTGGTGTGAAATGAACCGCCCCCAAGCGCGAACTAGGGGACGGTCAATGATTAAACAAAATCTCAATGTTCATTATATCAAATCAGCTATTAATCCAGGTGACTTTTACCGGCATGAACTGCCCAACGCGCCATTAAAAAAGCCCGGCTGGAATAATGGTGGCCTTTGCCCATTTCATGCCGATAACAACCCCGGCAGCTTTTGCGTAAACCTAACGACAGGCGCGTTTAAGTGCTTTTCCTGTGGTATGGCTGGCGGTGATATTGTCGCATTTGTCATGGCTTTATACGGGCTTCAATTCATCGAAGCACTGGCTAAGTTGGCTGATGATTGGGGGCTTGCATGGTAAAAATCCCACAGACCTATTACGGGAAGTCTTTAATTCATGCTTGGACATATTGCGCTAAGGATGGCGCGCCCTTCGGGGCTGTTGGCCGGTATCAGGACGGCGACAGCAAAAAGGATATTGTTCCATTCTTTAAACGCAACGGCACAACATGGGCGGCGGGTATTGATTTAAACCCACGGCCTCTATATGGATTGGATAAGCTGGCATTACACCCACAAGATAAAGCCGTTTTTATCGTTGAGGGTGAAAAGGCAACGGCGGCATTGCAGAACATAGGTATCTGTGCAGTAACATCCTTGGGTGGTTCACAGGCTGCACAGCAAGCTGACTGGATACCGTTAAACGGCTATAAGCTGGTCTACCTGTTGCCCGATAATGACAACCCCGGCGAACATTATATGCAGGACGTTTACCGCGCGTTAGCGGCCTTAAAATTGCCACCACAAGTCAAAATAATAAGGCTGTCTGGATTGCCGGATAAAGGCGATGTAGTGGACTGGTTGCAAGGCCGGGTAAATGGTTGGGATGGTTATGCGGCAATTGATGCAAACCTGCATGATGCGATTAAGGAAGAACTACGGGAAGAACTGAAAAGCGCCGAACCAGTTCCGATTGATTGGGCTTTGGCGGATTCACAGTCTAGTGGCTTTGCTTGGGAAAAACCCGGCGAAATAGAAACCCAAATACCACCCGTTCAAGCATTGCAATTTGAATTGATACCGGAACCGTTCCGGCCTTGGCTGGCTGATGTTAGTCACCGGATGCAAGCGCCGCCAGATTTTGCAGTTATATCGGCAATTGTAATTGTTAGCTCAATCATTGGCGCGGGTTGTGGAATGCGACCTAAAAAGTTTGATGATTGGGAAGTTGTCCCTAATGTTTGGGGGGCGGCAATTGGACGGCCTTCGGTGGTTCTAAAAACGCCAACATTAAAAGAAGCAATGGGGTTGCTTGAGCGTCTGCAAGATGAATACGGTGAAAAGTTCGAGCGTGACAAGGCCGAAGCTGAATTCGATTGCTTGGCAAATAAAGCCATGCTTGATGACGTAAAAAGCCAACTATCCAAGGTGGCAAAAGGTAAGGGTAAAGATGGCGTGGTCAAAGGGGATGATATGCAAAAGTTAAAGGCTGATTTCAGGGAATTAACTGAGAATGCAGAACCAGAACCAACGCGCCGACTATTCAAAACCAATGAAACCAGCATACAGAGCCAAACAGTTTTGCAGGTACAGAATCCACGAGGAATATTAACTTTCAGAGATGAGTTAACCGCTTTACTGGTCAAGTGGGATAGAGAGGATGGCGCAGACGAGCGGGCGTATTTTTTGGAAGGCTGGAATGGCAATGGCTCTTATACCGATTTTAAGATAGGGCGTGGTCTAACCGAAGCATCTAATATTTGTATCAGCCTGTTAGGTGGAATCCAGCCGGACAAGCTCAAGCGGTATTTATATCAAGCTATGCAGGGCAACAATGACGGTTTGATGCAGCGCTTACAGCTTGCCGTGTGGCCTGACGAGCCAAGTAATTGGCAATTGATTGACACTGTACCCAATAAGACCGACAAGCAACGGGCTTACGCAATTATGCGGATCTTGGCTGAACTGGACTTTATTGAGTATGGAGCAATACAAGGCGAAGATGATGACCGGCCTTACTTTCGATTTGATGATAAGGCGCAAATTATTTTCAACGGTTGGTTAACCGAACTGCAAACTATCAAAATTAAACAGGAAGAAAACCCGTTGATGGTTGAGCACTTCGGTAAATTCCGTTCATTGATGCCAAGCCTTGCCCTGATATTTCATTGTATTGATATTGCCGACGGCAAAGCGCGGGGCCATGTATCTGCACAGTCGGCGCTATTGGCGGTTGAATGGTGCAAATATCTTGAAAGTCATGCGCGGCGCATTTATGCAATGGCTGAAAGTCCAGAGCATGAAGCGGCGATTAAGCTGGCCGATAAAATAAAGACCAAGGCTTTGCCTAGCCCGTTTACTGTTAAGGATGTTTACGGTAAGCACTGGCACGGACTGGCGGATAAGCTGGAAGTGGAATCGGCCTGTAATATTCTGATAGATGAAAGCTGGTTGAGGATGCAAAGAAAGCCGAAGACTACCGGACGACCACCGTTGCCAGACTATCACATTAACCCCGTTTTTTTATAAAAACACGCCTACCTTGAAGTGTCTAAAGTATCTAAACCCCCTTTAGATACTTTAGATACTTCGGGGTATAGGCATTTTCGGAAAAAACGCATTAAAAAAGACTAACTATCACTGACTTTTGGTTTTAAAAAAGGCACAACTACCATGTTATTACCCACGCAGACAGAACGACAAAGAACCCGCCGAGAAAGGCTCAGAAAAAAAGGTTATCGCCGATTGGATATAACCCTCGATCCAGAGTTATTTGCCCGGCTACAGCCTTATATCGCCACCTATGGCGGTGACACGCATCCCGGCCTTGGTTTAGTTGAGTTATTAAAACATTGCGTTAAAGTTTGGAACACTGCTACCGGAATAAAATAGGGAAAAATAGAACCCGTATTAAAGCGAAGTCATAGAACGGTAAGTTTACGGTAAGGTTTTCAATAAAATAGGACTAAAATGAGTACAGCAGATCAACGAAAACGACTGAAAGCTTATTACACAAATTTTAATGTGATGTACGCTGAATGGCTGGCGCATGGTGATTATAGGCAGCGCCCCCAAATGGAACCATTGCCGGATGATTTAAAAGCCTTGCGATGTGGTGCGAAAACTAAGTCCGGTTCGTCTTGCAAGCAAAAGGCAATTTTTATTAATGGCCGTTGTAAATGGCATGGCGGGTTGAGTAGCGGCCCTAAGACTGAGGTAGGGAAAAAACGTTCGGCTTTGAACGGATTTTGCCCAAAGAAAAAGCGAAGTCATGCGAGTTGAAAAAACCTGACTTTTAAAGCATAGCCTCAATGACGACACGAGGTTAAGCTATAGTTCTTTAGCCCATTGATTAACAGCAGCGTTAAGCATTTCAGCCCAATTTTGATAACTGGTGTTGTCACTTATAAATGAATTCCACTCAACGTCAGGAATCGCTTCCAAGTCTTCTTGGGTATTTACTTTGAATCCGCTAGCGCTAAATAACTCTTCCACAGAAGTGAAGTTAGAACAGGAGGCCAAGAAAGATGGTGTAAATATTTTCACAAAGGAAATGATTTCCCGTCCGTCAATTTCCTGAACACTATTAGTGATCGCCTCTAGTTTATTCTGAAGTTCCTTTAAACCATCTATTTCAAATGACATGAAAAGCCCCCTCCTTATCGATTAATAATGATTTTAAATATCAGCAAGTTGCTCATTTGTTAACATACAGTTTTCCATTTTTCCGCCGCATCTGAGCAGGTGTTGTCCTCCAATGCCTGTTACGTCAATTTCTGAAACTGGGCTATGTTTTGGGTGGTTACACCATGGTTTTGCAGCTGTTATGCCGGTAGTCTGTTGATGTGCATTTATTTCATTGGATGGTATAAAGATGTGTCCTGGTTTGAAAAAATTGCAATTGGTCATAGATTTCACTTTAACTAATAAGGTTTAGCCATCATGGTATGTAATAGCAAAGGTATGTCGAATCGGAAAAAAAACACTGGCAGACGGCAAAAGTGAACTGACATTCTGTGAATTTTTTGAAGCTTACGTGCTTGGCTTAGCAATGTACAGAACTATTTGAGCCGTTAGGGTTGGCTTTTTTCCTTGTATCTACATAGACAAATACCCTGCACACTAGGCGATAAGCTCAAAATCGCCGATAATCACGCCATTTATAACACCAAATCATAAACAACATGGCAAAGCCTAAAATTACCAACGAAGAGCCTTTAGAAAAACAACTTTGGAAAGCCGCTGATAAATTACGTAAAAATATTGATGCCGCCGAATACAAGCATGTTGTGTTGGGTTTGATTTTCCTCAAATACATTTCCGATTCGTTTGAGGAACATTTTGCCAAGTTACAACAAGGCGAAGGGGACTATGCAGGCGCAGACCCAGAAGACCGCGACGAATACCAAGGCGATAATGTCTTTTTCGTTCCCCAACAAGCGCGTTGGTCGTTTATACAGGCTCATGCCAAACAGCCTAACATCGGTACTTTGGTTGATGCGGCGATGGATGCCATCGAACACGAAAACGCCGCGCTTAAAGGCGGCGTATTACCCAAAGGTTTTGCCAAATCAAACCTTGACCCAACCAGCTTAGGTGGCTTGATTGATTTGGTGAGTAATATCGCACTGGGTGACGCTAAATCGCGTAGCGCGGACGTGTTGGGGCATGTATTCGAATATTTCCTGGGTGAGTTCGCTTTAGCTGAAGGCAAACAGGGCGGGCAGTTCTACACGCCGCGCAGCATCGTTGAGTTGTTAGTCAATATGCTGGAGCCATACAAAGGCCGGGTATTCGATCCTTGTTGCGGTTCGGGCGGTATGTTCGTTCAGTCTGAGGAATTTGTTAAAAATCATCAGGGCAAAATTGATGATATTTCAATCTACGGGCAAGAAAGCAACCAAACCACTTGGCGATTGGCAAAAATGAATCTTGCGATTCGCGGCATTGATAGTTCTCAAGTGAAATGGAACAACGAAGGCTCATTTTTAAACGACGCGCACAAAGACTTAAAAGCCGATTTTATTATTGCCAATCCGCCGTTTAATGTCAGCGATTGGAGCGGGGAATTATTGCGCGGTGACGGTCGCTGGCAATACGGCACACCGCCCGCAGGCAATGCCAACTTTGCGTGGTTACAGCATTTTATTTATCACTTAGCGCCCAGCGGTCAAGCGGGCGTGGTACTGGCTAAAGGCGCGTTGACTTCCAAAACCAGCGGCGAAGGCGATATACGCCGTGCGTTAATCGAACAGGGCAACGTCATTGATTGCATCGTCAACTTGCCTGCTAAACTGTTTTTGAATACACAAATCCCTGCCGCATTGTGGTTTATGAGCCGTAACCGTAGCAATGGCAAGTTTAGAAACCGTAGCAATGAGATTCTGTTTATTGATGCGCGGAATTTAGGCTACTTGATTAACCGCCGAACCCGTGAATTATCCGCAGATGACATTCGGCAAATTGCCGACACTTACCACAATTGGCGTAATCCTGACGGCAACTATGCAGATATAAAAGGCTTTTGTTGTTCCGCCCCCATTGAACGGGTTAAAGAGCTGGACTATGTGCTGACGCCTGGGCGTTATGTGGGCTTGCCTGATGAAGAGGATGACTTTGACTTTAAGGAGCGATTTGCCGCACTTAAAGCGGAATTTGACGCACAATTGATTGAAGAAGCGGAACTTAATAAGGAGATTGCCGATAATTTGCAGAGGATTGAGTTGTGAGTGAGTGGCGGGAATGTAAAATAGGTGATGTTGTATTAACAGCAAATACAGGATTAGATGCTATAAAAAGAGCGCCTATTGTTGATAGAGACACAGGCATAAAATGTTTACGCATTCAGGATGTATCTCAAGAAAAAAAGTATGAGAATTGGGGGTTTACGGAAGTAGAGCAAAGAAACCTCATTAAATTTCAATTAAAGAAAAATGACATTATTATTGCTAGAACTGGGGCTTCAATAGGTGTTAATAAAATTATTAACGAAGATTTGAATTCCGTTTTAAATAACGGATTAATTCGCATTAGGGCAAATGAAGCATTATGTGATCCAAAGTATTTATTCTTTAACTTTAGAACGTCAAACTACAACGCCTTCATTGAATCTATTTCAGGCGGAACTTCTACACAACCCAATATGCAAATTAACGTATTATTGAGTTACGAAATCTTAATCCCATCTTTACTAGAGCAAAAAGCTATTGCCGCCATGCTCAGTAGTTTGGACGCTAAAATCGACCTGCTGCACCGCCAAAACCTTACCCTCGAAGCGATGGCTGAAACGCTGTTTCGGCAGTGGTTTGTAGTTGAAGCAAAGGAGGATTGGGAAGAAAGACCGTTAAGCAACATTGCAAACTTTCTGAATGGTTTGGCTTGTCAAAAATATCCACCAAAGAACGGGGTAGATAAATTACCTGTCTTGAAAATTAAGGAACTGAGTAGCGGGATTTCTGATTCTTCAGATTGGGCATCGACCGATATAAAACCTGAATACATAGTAGAAAGGGGTGATGTTATTTTTGCTTGGTCAGCATCACTAATGGTTAGGATTTGGAATGGAGAAAAATGTATTCTGAATCAACATTTGTTTAAAGTTACATCTGAAGAGTTTCCAAAATGGTTTTATCTGATGTGGTGCAAACACCATTTAGCGGAATTTATCTCAATTTCATCAAGCCATGCGACAACTATGGGACACATCAAAAGAGGTGACTTGGATGCTGCTATGGTATCAGTGCCTACTGAATCTGAACTAATGGTTATGTCCAAACAAATGACGCCAATTTTAGATAAGCAAGTCATAATTACTAAGCAAATTCAAACCCTAGAAAAACTCCGTAATACTTTATTGCCAAAATTAATGAGCGGCGAAGTGCGGGTGAAATGGCAGGAGTTGAGTGCATGAGTTTTTACAATATTTATTGTGACGAGTCCTGTCATCTTGAAAACGATCAAACGAAGGCGATGAGTTTAGGTGCGGTATGGTGTGATAAGCAGGCCGTCCAGCGCATATCCGAACAAATTCGCCAATTGAAAGCAGCACATGGTTTGTCGCGTCAATTTGAAATCAAGTGGACTAAGGTATCACCCGCTAAGTTGGCATTTTATAGTGCGGTAGTCGATTTGTTTTTTCAAACACCCGAATTGCATTTTAGAGGGGTTGTCATTCCTGATAAGTCGTTACTCCGTCATGAAAAATTCGAGCAAAATCATGATGGTTTTTATTACAAAATGTTTTTTACTTTATTAAAAACCCTATTTAGCCCAATGCATCAGTACGCGATTTACCTGGATATTAAAGACACACGAAGTCAAGAGATGGTACAAGGGCTACATGATTGTTTGTGTAATAATCACTTCGACTTTAATCAAAATATTATTAAACGTATTCAACAAGTCCGCTCGCATGAATCTGAACTATTACAAGTAGCGGATTTGTTCATCGGTGCGTTATCTTATTTACACCGTGGTTTACAGACTAGCCATGCCAAACAGGCATTGATTAAACAAATTAAACAATTATCTGGCTACAGTCTTGAGCGTAACACTTTATATCGGGAAGAAAAATTTAATCTGCTGGTTTGGCAAGCTCAGGACGTAAATTAATGGCTTTGCCTGAGTTATTCCCTTTCAAGGGTGAGTGGTTAAGTTATGAAGACGACTTGTATCAGATTTACTTAGCAGAAATTGTTAATGCCGAATTACGTTTTAAAGGTTTACCCATCAGTTGCCAATATCGTCCAGCTACAAAAGATAAGCATTTTGGGTTTTGGCATATCATTTCAGAAGGTGAAAAAGAAGACGATAGAACACCTGATTTACGGCGTTGTGAGCGTATTAGCTGGATTAGCTATTTGATTACGCAAGCGGAAACAAATAGCGAAATATCGTGGTGGGAAAACAAACGCCAAGGAAAAACTCGGGTTGTCATCTGGCACGAGTCAGAGAATTTTGCTGTTGTCTTGGAGCAGCGGAAGAGTTATTACTTATTGAAGACCGCCTATTATGTTGATAAATCACATAGAAACGCGACGTTTAAAAAGGAGAGGGATAACTTTTGGAAAGCCTATAAAGGCTGAAGCCGCCCCAGTAAAAAAACTGACGCGGCTTCGAATGCTCTTTCTACGCATGGCAGATGAGACTTCGTAAATATTACCATATTACGATAAAAATAACAATCTACTTTAACAGGACAATAACGAATGACCAGACTGACGGAATCAGCCATTGAAGAGCTTGCAATTCAACTATTCGAGCAACTGGGTTATAGCACTATTTACGCGCCAGACATTGCCCCTAATGGCAATCATCCAGAGCGCAGTCGTTATGATGAGGTGGTGCTTACTGAACGCCTAAGGGCGGCAGTACAACGCATTAACCCGGATATTCCTGCACTTGCACGGGAGCAAGCTATCAATGACGTTACCCGCATTCAGTCGACGGATATTTTAGCCAATAACGAGCAATTTCATCGGCTGCTCACCGAAGGCGTGAACGTCAGTTACAGCCAAGATAATCAGGAGCGCGGCGATTTAGTCTGGCTGGTTGATTTTAGCCATCCTGAAAATAACGAATTTGTAGTTGCCAATCAGTTTACCGTTATTGAAAACCAGCAAACTAAACGCCCTGATTTAGTTTTATTCGTCAATGGCTTGCCGTTAGTGGTCATTGAGCTGAAAAATGCTACCGATGAAAATGCCACGATTACATCGGCCTATAAACAGTTAAGCACCTACAAAAGCGCCATTCCTAGCCTGTTCACGTATAACGCTTTGTTGGTTGTTTCCGATGGTTTAGAAGCTAAAGCGGGTTCATTGTCAGCGAGTTTTTCACGTCTTATGACCTGGAAAACGGTTAACGGCACCAGCGAGGCCTCGCATCTAGTTAGTCAATTGGAAACGCTGATTAACGGCATGTTGAACAAAACCACCTTGCTGGATTTAGTGCGTCATTTTGTGGTATTTGAGAAATCCAAAAAGGAAGACCCGGAAACTGGCGTTATCAGTATTAGCACGGTCAAGAAAATAGCGGCTTATCATCAATACTATGCTGTTAATAAAGCCGTCGTATCAACACGGCAAGCTACCAGTGAACACGGCGACCAAAAAGCGGGTGTAGTTTGGCATACCCAAGGCAGCGGTAAATCATTGTCAATGGTGTTTTATACCGGCAAAGTGGTGTTGATGTTGGATAATCCGACCGTGTTAGTCATTACCGACCGCAACGATTTAGATGATCAGCTATTTGAAACCTTTGCCGCTTCTACGCAGTTATTGCGGCAAGAACCGAAACAGGTTGAGGATAGGCAGCAGTTAAAGGAATTATTGCGGGTGGCTTCGGGCGGGGTGATTTTTTCGACTATTCAAAAGTTTCAACCCGAAGAGGGCAATGTTTACGAAAAACTGTCGAATCGCCGTAATATCGTGGTGGTCGTTGACGAAGCCCACCGCAGTCAATATGGTTTTGCCGCTAAAACGATTGATGATAAAGCCAATGGTGAGGTGATAGGAAAAAAAGTGGTGTACGGTTTTGCCAAATATTTACGCGATGCCTTACCCAATGCCACCTATTTAGGCTTTACCGGTACGCCCGTTGAAAAAACCGACGTTAACACGCCCGCAGTCTTTGGTAACTATGTTGACATTTACGATATTTCTCAAGCGGTTGAAGATGGCGCAACGGTACGTATTTATTATGAAAGCCGTTTGGCTAAAGTCGGCTTAAGCGATGAAGGTAAAAAACTCATTGCCGAGTTGGATGAAGAGCTGGAACAAGACGAACTCAGCGAAGACCAAAAAGCCAAGGCCAAGTGGACACAAATGGAAGCCTTGGTGGGCAGTGAAAATCGCATTAAAAATATCGCACAAGATATTGTCAGCCACTTTGAAGCACGGCAAGAGGTGAGTGCCGGTAAGGGGATGATTGTCAGTATGTCCCGCCGTATCGCAGTTGATTTGTACGAAGAAATAATCAAGTTAAGACCCGATTGGCATTCTGACGATTTGACCAAGGGTATGATTAAAGTGGTAATGACTGCTACATCCGCCGATGGTGAAAAACTTTCCAAGCATCACACGACTAAAAAGCAACGCAAGACGCTTGCCGCACGAATGAAAGACAGTAACGATGAGTTAAAGCTGGTGATTGTTCGTGATATGTGGCTAACCGGCTTTGATGCGCCCTGTATGCACACGCTATACATCGACAAGCCGATGAAAGGTCACAATCTGATGCAGGCGATTGCACGGGTTAATCGCGTCTATGGCGATAAGCGCGGCGGCTTGGTGGTGGATTATTTAGGCATTGCCTCCGACCTTAAGGAAGCCTTGTCGTTTTATGCGGATGCTGGCGGTAAAGGTGACCCTACCTTATTGCAGGAACAAGCGGTGCAGCAGATGTTGACGAAATTGGAAGTGGTGTCGGCAATGTATCACGGCTTTGCTTATGAGCATTATTTTGATGCCGATACATCCAAAAAATTGTCGCTGATTTTGGCCGCTGAAGACCATATTTTGGGGTTGGAAGATGGCAAAAAGCGCTATATCAATGAGGTTACAGCTTTATCTCAAGTTTTTGCGGTAGCCATTCCGCATGAACAAGCAATGGAGGCCAAAGATAAAGTAGCCTTTTTTCAAGCGGTCAAAGCACGGCTGGCGAAGTTTGACAGCATTACCGGTTCCGGCAAAACTGATGAAGAGTTGGAGACAACCATTCGGCAAGTTATCGATAAAGCTTTAGTATCAGAACAGGTTGTTGACATATTTGATGCCGCAGGCATTAAAAAGCCCAATATTTCTATTCTTGACGAAGAGTTTTTAGCGGAAATTAAGGGGATGAAGCATAAAAATGTTGCCCTGGAAGTATTGAAAAAATTGCTGACTGATGAGCTGAAAGTCCGTGCTAAAACAAACCTTGTAATGAGTAAGTCATTAATGGAAATGCTAGAAAATGCCATCAAAAAATATCAAAACAAAATTCTGACTGCCGCTGAAGTCATTGATGAGTTGTTGAACGTCAGTAAAGAAATTGTCAGCTCCGATAATGAAGCCAAAAAACTAGGCTTAACGGATTTTGAGTATGCGTTTTATACCGCCGTTGCCAGTAATGACAGCGCAAAAGAATTGATGCAACATGATGTATTGCGGGAATTAGCAGTTGCCGTTACCGAAAGTGTAAGAAAAAATGCGACCTTGGATTGGACGATAAAAGAAGGTGCAAGGGCAAATCTTAGGCGGCATGTAAAGAGGATTCTTAATAAATACGGCTATCCGCCCGACATGCAGTTACTCGCTACTGATACCGTGCTAAAGCAGGCTGAAATGATTGCCAATGAGTTGACGTGAAGTAGGCTATCTGGGGCGGTGAAGACTCATGCTAATAAAGATTAAGCCGGGTAACACCGGCTTTTTTGTACCTGAAATTCCGGCAAGTGTTGCGGTTTTTTGTGTATGTTTTTTTAAAAGTGCGCCAAGAGTGCGCCACCGGCAAAAACAAAACCCTTCTAAAAATCATAACCAATTGATTTATTGGCGCGCCCGAGACGATTCGAACGTCCGACCACAGCCTTCGGAGGGCTGTACTCTATCCAGCTGAGCTACGGGCGCGTAGCGTATATTCTAACCGATCGGCGCGGCAATTACGACAACATTGTTTTCAAATGCGCCAGACTCGCTTTGCCGCGCTCTTTGACGACTTCCGGATCCAGCTGTTTTTTGTTGACCCATTCCAAATCATCTTCGGGCAGTTCGCTTAAAAACCGGCTGGGTTCGCATTCGGCGATTTCGCCGTAACGTTTGCGATGGGTGCAGTAGCTGAACGTACAGGTGCGCTGGGCGCGGGTGATGCCGACGTAGGCCAGGCGGCGTTCTTCTTCGATATTGTCGGTTTCGATGCTGTTTTGATGGGGCAGGATGTTTTCTTCGATGCCGATTAAAAACACATGCGGAAATTCCAGTCCTTTGGCCGCATGCAGAGTCATCAGGCTGACCTGGTCGCTGGCTTCTTCTTCCTGGCCGCGTTCCAATATGTCCATCAGCATGATTTTGGCGACAATTTCCGCCAGCGGCATTTGTCCGCTGGTTTCCTTGTCCGCAATACGCTTTAGCCATTCGATCAGTTCGTAGACATTTTTCAGTTTGCGGTCGGCGGATTCCTTGGTTTTGCTTTCTTCCTGCAAATGCTGCGGGTAGCCGATTTGGTCGACGAACTGCTCGATGACTGTGAAGGTATCGCCACGCTCGATACGGTCTGCGGTATCGATGACCCAGTCGCGGAATTTTGTCAGCCGGTGCATGGCTTTTTCGGATAGCCGTTGGCTCAAGCCGAACTCGGTGCTGGCTGCAAACAGGCTGATATGGCGCTCATTGGCATAGGCGCCGAGCTTTTCCAAGGTGCTCGGTCCGATTTCACGTTTGGGCGTGTTAACCACGCGCAAAAACGCCGCATCGTCGTCCTGGTTCACAAACAAGCGCAAGTAACCTAGGATGTCCTTGATTTCCGAATAAGCAAAAAACGAAGTGCTGCCGCTGATGAAATACGGAATGTTGTTTTCCCGAAGGCCTTTTTCGAACAAGCGGGATTGATGGTTGCCGCGATATAAAATCGCATAATCCTGGTAATTGCTTCCGGTCTTGAACTTGTGATGGATGATCTCGGAGACGATCTGCTGGGCTTCTATCTGTTCGTCTTTATGGCTTAAAACCCGGAGCGGATCGCCGTAACCCAGCTCGCTCCACAGGCGTTTTTCAAAGGCATGGGGATTGTTGGCGATCAGTTGGTTGGCGACTTTCAGGATGCGCCCGGTGGAGCGGTAATTTTGCTCCAGCTTGATGACTTGCAGGCGGGCGTAATCTTTTTGCAATTGCGCCAAGTTTTCCGGCTGCGCGCCGCGCCAGGCATAAATCGATTGGTCGTCATCGCCGACCACGGTAAAACGGCCCAAATTGCCGGCGATCAGGCGCACCAGCTGGTATTGTGTGATGTTGGTATCTTGGTATTCGTCTACCAATAAATAACGAATCTTGTTTTGCCACTTTTCCATAATGGCTGGGTGTTGCTGAAACAACAACACCGGCAGCAGGATCAGGTCGTCGAAATCGACCGCATTATAGGCTTTCAGGCTTCGGGTGTAATCGATGTATAGCTTGGCCGCCGGGTATTCATTGGCTTGCACTATCGACACGGACTGTTCCGGTGTGACGAAAGCGTTTTTCCATTGCCCGATTTGCCGTGAATAAATATCTATGTTGTCGATGTCGCAGTCTTTCGCGCCGTGGCTGATCAGGTTGCGCAGCAGCGTGTATTTGTCCTGCTCGTCAAACAGCGTAATGCCGGCTTTATAGCCCAACGTTTTGGATTCCGCCCGCAATATATCCAAGCCCAACGAATGGAAAGTCGAGACCCTGAGACCGCGCTGCTGCTTATCGTCGAGCAGCTTGGACACCCGGCTTTTCATTTCCCGCGCGGCTTTGTTGGTGAACGTCACCGCCGCAATATGCCGCGCAGGCAGGCCTTGCTTGACCAGGTAAGCGATTTTTTCGGTAATTACCCGCGTCTTACCGCTGCCCGCTCCGGCCAGCACCAATAAGGGATGATCAATCGCTTTAACAGCGGCTTGTTGTTGGGGGTTTAATTTGGACATTGATGGGGTTAAAAGGTTAGTTTTAATGATGGAACACGGATGACACTGATTGGACGGATTTAAACGGATTTTTAAAAACGCTTTATCAGTGTTTATACGAGCTGGACGGGGCATGTTGCCCCGTCCGAAACGTTAAGAGCGGGATTGCAAACCCCGCTCCGTTTGGAAATCCTTACAAGTTTATACTGTTTCAACACCTTACGATTTCAGGCCAGCAACTCCTGAACCTCCACTATGGAAGCCACCTTGTTTTCCGCCTCCTTCACTACTTTAATCACATCCAGGCCACCATGCTGTACAAATACTTTTACCTTTTTGTAGATATGAAACTCATCAATGCTAATTTCACCTTTCTCTAACTATTGAAAGACAGCGCCGCGAAATCCTCAACAGCAACCTGCATAGTGCGTTGCGGCTGCCTTTGCCGGTCAGTGATTGCCTGATAATCGTTTTCGATCTTCTCTAAAACCAACGCATCGAAATATTGCTCGCCGCAAAACGTACATTCAAGGCAAGGCACATGCTCAACCACTAACATCTGCTCATCTTTTTGGTAGATATAGCGTGTAGTTTTGCTAATAAGGTGTTTATGACCGCAAAATACGCAGTGTTCGGACATATTACTTACCTCGTTCAAAAGGGTTTGTGAATTTAGGAGGCGTAGGAATATAGACGGTAATAATAACCAATGTATTGCCCATGCAGCCACACACGATATGGATTGGAATACCGTTATCGGTAAACCCTGCAACCAAACAGCTCACACCACGGCCTGTATCGGCATATTGCTCAAGAATACGTCCATTGCTCAGAGCTTGTGCTACTTCGATCAAAGTTAAATTATCGTTCTGCCGTTCTTGATCGCCATGCCTTGAATAGCGATAAGTTTTATCTCGTACAGCCTGTTTTATCCGGTCTATTTCCATCAAACTTTACGATCCAGTTTACGATAACTAATCGCCTCGCTTAAATGCGCGGTTTCGATATTTTCAGATTGGCCGAGGTCGGCAATGGTGCGCGCCAGTTTTAGAATCCGGTGATAAGCCCGATGCGACAGGCCGAATTTATCCATCGCCTGCTCTAAAATTTGATGACTGGCTTCGGACAGTACGCATAGCTGTTTAACTTCCTTAGCCGTCAACGCCGAATTGGCCTTGCCGCTCCGAGCGACAGCCAAGTTACGGGCCGCAACCACGCGCGTCCTGATCTGCTCGCTGGTTTCCTCTCCGTCCGGCGAGCCTTTGCGCAATACTTCATGCGAAATCCTGGGCACTTCCAGATGCATGTCGATACGGTCCAACAACGGCCCCGATACTCTGGCCCGATAGCGTGAGACTTGCTCGGACGTGCAATGACAACGGCCCGAGGCATCGCCCAAAAAACCGCATGGGCATGGGTTCATTGCGGCGATGAGTTGAAAGCGGGCCGGGAAATCGACTTGCCTTGCGGCGCGGGAAATAGTGATGTGGCCTGTTTCCAGCGGTTCTCTTAATACTTCCAGAACCTTGCGGTCGAATTCCGGAAGCTCATCAAGAAATAAAGTTCCGTTATGAGCCAGAGAAATTTCACCGGGCCTTGGATTACTGCCGCCGCCAACCAAGGCCGCGGCTGAGGCTGTGTGGTGCGGCGCTCTATAAGGAGGCTTCAACCAATTCGCGACATCCAGGCCCTGATCGCTGATCGACGCAATCGCCGCTGTTTCCTGCGCCTGCTGCTCGGTCAATTGCGGCAGGATAGTCGGCAAGCGCGATGCGATCATCGATTTGCCGGTGCCGGGCGGCCCCAACATAATCAGGTTATGCGCGCCGGCGGCGGCAATTTCAAAAGCCCGTTTGACATGATATTGCCCGTGCACATCGGCAAAATCTATATCGGCTGTGTTTACCGCTTGCTCTTCCTGCTGGAACTCGGCTTGTATCAAGTGCTGTCCGGTCAGATGGGAGCAAACTTCCAGCAAATGCATGGCCGGGATGATTTCAATATCCTTGACCAGCGCCGCTTCGGCGGTGTTTTCTTTCGGCAATATCAGTTTTCTTCGATTGCTGCTGGCTTGTATCGCGATCGGCAGCACGCCGTTGATCGCCCGCAACTCGCCGCCCAGCGACAGCTCGCCGACACATTCGTAGTGATGAAGATGGGCGCTCGGAATCTGGCCGGATGCGGCCAAAATACCCAACGCAATAGCCAAATCGAAGCGTCCGCCTTCCTTGGGTAAATCGGCGGGAGCCAGATTGATGGTTACCCGCTGCATCGGAAATTCAAATTTGGAGTTTAATATCGCCCCCCTAACCCGATCCCTGCTTTCTTTAACCGCTGCTTCCGGCAAACCGACAATATTAAGCGCAGGCAGGCCATTGGAAATATGAACCTCAACGGTGACTAAAGGCGCTTCTATGCCGGAACGGCCACGACTGTAGACTACCGCTAAGGAAGACATCGCAGCTTTATCCTGAAACCTACAGGTCTTCTTTGTTTAACAACTGCTGTTCCATTTCGGCGACGCGCTTTTCCAGGTCTTCGAGTTTCGAGCGGGTTTTGGCTAAAACCAGCTTTTGCACTTCGAACTCTTCACGGGTCACCAAGTCCAGCTTGCCTAATGCGCCTTGCAAAATAGCTTGGAAGCTTTTTTCAAGATCGTCTTTCAGGGCATTCAAGCCCGGAGGTATAGCGCCGGCCAAACGGTTGGCAATATCGTCAAGGGATTTGGGATCGAACATTATCGCAATCTCATATTATGGTTGGTCGGGTAATCTATAAAAGCATCACCACGAAGACACGAAGAACACGGAGAAAAGCAAAGTAAAAAACTTCGTGTCCTTCGTGCCTTCGTGGTAAAAAATCTATTTTAAATTAAACGCTTTTTTTACAAATTCAGGCTGCGCCAAAGCCGCTTTGTGTATATCAACATTATAATAAGTCGTGTCGAATGGCTTGCTCGCGCTATCCGCTTCCCTGAACTTGCTCAAATCGCCTTTGCTCGCAATCGTTGCGCTCCACCAGCCAGACGGATACAGGCATTGCGGGAAGAACAAAGTCTGCAAGTTAGTTAAACCGGCGTTGCTCATCGCATCGCGCATTTCGCCGATCAGCTTTAGGTGATACAACGCCGATTCACTTTGCTGCACGACCATGCCGTTTTCCGATAAACAAGCAAAACAATCGCGATAAAATTCTTCGCTGAACAAGCCTAAAGCAGGACCAACCGGGTCGGTGCTGTCAACGATAATAATGTCCACCGAATTCGGCTCGGCATCCTTAACCCATTTAATGCCGTCGATGAATTTCAAGTCGGCTCTGGGATCGTTATTGGATTCGCATAACTCCGGGAAATAAATTTCCGCCAGACGCGTGACCCGCTCGTCGATATCGATCTGCACCGCCTGCTCTACCGACGGATGCTTTAACACTTCCCTTAACGTACCGCAGTCGCCGCCGCCGATGATCCACACCCGTTTTGGATCGGGATGCGTGAACAACGCCGGATGGCTCATCATTTCATGGTAAAAAAAGTTGTCACGGGTCGACACCATCGTGCAACCGTCGATTATCATCAAATTGCCGAACGTTTCAGTCTCATAGATTTCAAGATGTTGAAACTCGGATTGCTCCTCGTGCAGCTTTCGTTTAATTTTTAATGAAAATGCCGAGCCGGCGTCTGTGTGTTGCTCGGTAAACCATTCGGATGGATTCATAGTGTAGGTTCCTGGGAAATAAATGCATAAAAGTCCGGGCATTATATTAGAATTCGGCATCTCACGGCACAACGGCGTTAATATTTTATTCACGGGAAACAAACGAGCGCCTACGCGGACAGATATTTGCGCCACATTCAGCCTTGTTTTTCGCGTACTGGCCCATTCATCCTAAAAGCCATATAATCTATACTCAGTATATATTCATCCGGAGCCTATTATGCAAACAGCAAAATTATTCCAGAACGGCCAAAGTCAAGCGGTCAGATTGCCGAAATCGTTTCGTTTTGAGGGCACGGAAGTCAGCATTAAGCATGTCGGCGAAGGTATTTTATTGTTGCCTTTAAATCACTCCGCCACACAGCTATTAAGCCTGCTGGATAGCGTCGATGAAACCGTGGACTTGGAAAGAAATCAACCGCTCGAACATGATAACCGGGATTTTTAATGATCTTTATGCTGGATACCAATATCTGCATTTGTTTATTAAATCGCGGAACCGGCTATGAAAATATTCTTGCCCGCATCGATGGCTTAGCTTACGAACAGGTGGTTATTTCCTCTCTGACTTTGGCTGAGTTGAAATACGGCATCGCAAAAAGCGTCAAGAAAGAAGCGAACCGGATTAAGCTTGAATACTTTTTATATCAATTCGAATGCCTGCCTTTCGATGCTGAAGCCACGTCTTGTTACGGCGACATTCGAATTCAACAGGAAGCCAAAGGTACACCAATAGACCCGCTAGACACCTTGATTGCCGCTCATGCGCTTAGCGTATCCGCGACTATCGTGACCAATAATGTACGTGAATTTGAACGAGTGGAAGGCCTTGCGCTTGAAAACTGGATTAACTGAGGTTTGTCCCAATGAATATATTAGTATTTACCGGAATGGAGATAAGCAGTGAATAAAACCTGGACGACCCGCCAATCCTCAGAAACTTATGCCATAGACAACTGGGGACAAGGCTATTTTTCGATCAACGCCGACGGGCATGTCTCGGTAAAGCCTTGCTCCGACAAGGACGTGGTGTTGGATTTGTATGAAATAGCCCAATCGCTAAACGACAAAAAACTATCCCTGCCGGTGCTGGTGCGCTTCACCGATATTTTAAAAGACCGCGTGGCCCAGCTATCCAACGCTTTTGATAAAGCCTGCGTCAATAACGATTACCACGGCAGCTACACGCCGGTTTACCCGATTAAAGTCAACCAGCAACGCAAAGTGGTTGAAGGCATTCTGGCCGCAGACAACATCGGCCTCGAAGCCGGCAGCAAGCCCGAATTGCTGGCGATCATGGCGCTGTCCAACAAAGGCGTCGTGGTTTGCAACGGCTACAAAGACCGCGCTTATATCCGTCTGGCGCTGATCGGCCTGAAAATGGGCTTGAATCTTTACCTGGTTATTGAAAAACCGCTGGAGCTGGAACTCATTATCGAGGAAGCGGCACGGCTGAATATCAAGCCGCAACTGGGCGTCAGGATCAGGCTGTCCAGCATCAGCGCCGGAAAATGGCAAAACAGCGGCGGCGAAAAATCCAAATTCGGCTTCCATGCCCATGAGGTGTTGCAACTGGTCAAGCGTCTCAAGCAAGCCGATTTGCTGGATACCTTAAAACTGATGCACTTCCACATGGGCTCGCAAATCGCCAACATTCACGACATCAAAGTTGCGCTGAGAGAAGCCGGGCAATTTTACGTCGAATTGCATCGTTTGGGCGCGCAAATCAAAGTCGTCGATGCCGGCGGCGGACTGGGCGTCGATTACGACGGCAGCCACTCACGGCGCGAATCGTCGATCAACTACAGCCTGGATGAATACGCGCAAAATATCGTGCGCAGCTTTGCCGATATTTGCGCCGAAAAACAGGTGCCGCAGCCGGACATCATCACCGAATCGGGCCGTGCATTGACCGCTCATCACGCAGTACTGATTACCAACGTGACCGACATCGAATCGGTTTACACCAATCACGCCGAGCAACAAGCCCTGCCGGAACCGCAAAACCTGGTCGAGCATTATCACGATGCCCAATTCGATTTAGCGGAAGCCCGGACTCGCTTTACCCAGGACAAGTTGAGCATTACCGGATTGGCCGAAGCCGAAAATAACTATGCGCTGCTATGCCGCCAGTTGCAGGCGAAACTGAATCCGAACAATCAGAGCGAAGCGGCAATACTGGATGAGCTGAACGAGAAACTGGCCGATAAAGTGTTTTGCAATTTCTCGCTGTTCCAGTCCATGCCCGACATTTGGGGCATCGATCAAATCTTCCCGATCATGCCGATCCACCGCTTGAACGAGCAACCCACGCGCCGCGCCGTGATCCAGGATTTAACTTGCGATTCCGACGGCCGCATCGATCAATACGTCGAAGGCCAAAATATTGAACAAACCCTGCCGGTGCATGAAATCGACAGCAAACAGCCGTACCTGCTCGGCTTTTTCATGCTCGGCGCGTACCAGGAAATATTGGGCGACATGCACAACCTGTTCGGCGACACCCATTCGATCAACATAGAACTCAACGATCAGGGCTACCACTTTAATGACCTGCATGAAGGCGAGCATGTCTCCGATTTGCTCGATTATGTGCATATCAATTGCGAAGACTTGAAAACCGCTTATAGGGAAAAACTGGCTCGTAGCGACTTGAGCGAACAGCAACGGCAGGAATATGAGCGGGAGCTGCTTGCGGGGTTGACGTCTTATACTTATTTGGAGAAATAAGACTGTTGTTTTCGTTCTTAAGTAGGAACAGGAGGAAGACATCAAAGCAACTCGTCATCCCGGCAGGGACTCACGTCAGGCTATCCTTCCTGACACCCGTCGGGTAAATCCAAATCCGTTCCAGACGGATTTGTGCCGGGATCCACGACTGCAAGGACGCAGGAGCAGTTGCCGAGAGCACAGGGATGTGAATGTACGGAAAATAGAGCTGATGTAAGTTTCATGTATTCAGCCTAACTTTAAATAACCTATTGACTAAATAGAACAAAATCAAAATTAAAAACGTGGTGACTCCATGACTTCCCTAAAAATCAAACTCGACGACATTACCGATGCCCTGACTACACGCTTCGACATGGCGGAAGGAGGCTTTTACCTGGACACCGAAACCGGCGACATCCTGCTAAGCACCGAAGGCATCGACGAAGACGACCTGCCGGAAGACCTGGAAAACAATCCGCGTTATCGCCTGATCGATCCCTTAGCCTCCCATGAATCTTTCCAAATCATGGAAGACTTCGTTGACAGCCTCGGCGATACCAAAGAAGCGGGTAGACTCCAAGAAGCGCTTAACCGCCGCAAACCGTTCCGTCAATTTAAAGATATTTTGCACGACCATACGAATTTAAGCGATGTCTGGTATGCATTCGAGAAGTTGGAATTAAAGCGTCTGGCCGAGAAATGGTGCGAAGAGAATGGGATTGAGGCGGAGTTAATTTGAAACGACACTTTAATTGAGGGAGTATCATGAAAACAACGGCTATCTGGATTTTAGCAAGTATATTCGCAAGTATTGCTGCGGTTCTTGCCCAAATTAATTACCTCATTTATTCAATTGCGTTTGGTTCCACATCGGTTGTTATTCTATTATTTTCATTATTTGTTCATCGTTTAGAAAGCAAAAAAGAAACAATTAAGCCAGACCTTAAAATTGAACTTATACCGACCCCATCTTTTTGTTCCTCGTTTGATTCTGAACTACCCAATGAAAGCATCAACATTCACAGAACCGCTATAATTTTGTACTTAAAAATTACAAATGTGGGGAACGCCCCAACAGAAATTGGTGAAATCCACGTTGGCTACGAATCAATGGAAAACGACTGGTATTGGTTGCTTAATGAAACCACTCTACTAGACGACTACCATATGCCTATTGGTGAAGAAAAAATAAAAGTCTTCCCATTTCTAAAACAAAAAAATTATCTTACTGAGAATGACACCAATACATTCCTAAACCCTGGACAATCACGTAATGGAGTTGTGTATTTTGAACAGAACGCAAGTGGTGGAAATCTTTACCCCAAAATAGACGAAGAATATAAAGTAAAAATAAAAATACTGGTGCATGATACCAAAAGCCTAAAGTGGTCTATTGAGCAAAAAATCCCCAAGGTCATAATTAATGCCGCTAGAGAGCATTGCCCTAGTTTTGGCAGAACTCTTCTTCTAGCCCAAAGAATCCCGTAGCGTAGGTTTGATGACCAACAATAACGGTCTGTAGCTCTACTGTTACAATGGTTCAAGTCACGTAAAGTATGCATCGCGTACCTTAATTAAGATTACATGATGCTTGAAAAATGATATTCGATGTATATATATCCTAAAGAAGAGAGGCCATCATGCTACAAGAACAAATCATCGACGAAATCAAGCAAATCCCCGACGATAAATTAGTCGAAGTGTATGATCTAATACACTATTTTCGCTTGGGCCTGAAACACGAGTCTGACGCCTTACCCAAACAACGCCCTATTGGTTTGGCGAAAGAGATTTTCCAAATGCCGGGCAGTTTTTTCGACCCGTTACCCGATGAAGTTCTTGATGCCTTCGAGGGTAAATAAGTGAAAATCCTGCTGGATACCTGTGCTTTTTTATGGCTTGCAACAGACGCGCCGGAATTAAGCAGTCAAGCAAAAATGCTGTTTCAAAACACCAATAATCCGGTTTATCTAAGCAGCGTTTCGGCATGGGAAATCGTTGTAAAACATCAGTTGGGAAAACTACCTTTGCCCTGTGATCCGGAACATTTTATCAACCAACTATGCAGCCAGCATATCATTGAAATTCTATCGCTCGACGACAAGTCTGTTTATCATTTGAGCCACCTGCCAAACCATCACCGAGACCCTTTCGATAAAATGCTGGTATGCCAAGCAATAGAACATGGCTTAACTATTCTGACATCGGATAAGTTGATTGCTCAATATCCTGTAAACACTATCTGGTAGCAAAATAGTATTTTTCTTAGCTCGTTGCTTTATGAAGTTACGAGAGCATGGACAACTGTATCCGGCTCAACGATGGAGAAAACTAATGACTATCTCACATGTATTCGACACTTACGCAAAAACCGCACAAGGCAGGACGCTGCATTTTAATGTGATATTGGATGAACAGGACCAGCAAAAAGCGATTAACCATGCCAAACAATGGCTAGCCGGCATTAATCTGGAAGATGCCGTCGTTACTCCTGAGAACTGCTACTTCTACCACAGCCTTGAAGCCCCGGCAGCCATGAGGGCCGACATCGACAAGAATGGCTACGCTATTTATAAAATGGAAGGATGCCCCAAGTAATACGAGTCGGTTAAACTGAGCGTATTAAGCAATCTTGGAGAACCAATATGAAAACAGGCATGATTGGCCTCGGTGCAATGGGCATCGGCATGGCCAGGAATATCGCCAAAGCCGGATACTTGACCGGCGTTTATAACCGCACAGACGTAAAAGCACAAAATCTGGCCGAAGAATTGAATGTCATCGCCTTTGATCAACCGGAAGACCTTGCTGCGAATGTCGATATCGTGCTGATTTGCGTCTCTGCCGATCAAGATGTACTGGCAATGATTGAGGCAATAGCCAAAGCCATAAAGCCCGGCACCATCGTCGTCGACATGTCCACAGTCAGCAGCGATACCGCCAAGCAAGCCGCCGCCATATTGGCCGAAAAACAAGCGGCTTTTCTCGATGCACCGGTATCAGGCGGCGTCGAGGGTGCCAAGAACGGCACGCTGGCAATGATGGCCGGCGGCGACCCGGCCGCGCTGGAACAAGCCCGGCCGGTGCTGGAAGCAATGTCCCGATGCATCATGTATATGGGCGAAACCGGCTCAGGCCAAGCTACCAAAGCGGTTAACCAGATCATGGCCGCAGGCATCAATCAGGCGGTGACTGAAGCGCTGGCCTTCGCCCAAACTCAAAGCCTGCCGATGGATAAAGTCATCGAAGTGATCTCCGGCGGCGCATCGGGCAACTGGTTTTTGCAGCATCGCGGCCCGACCATGACCCAAGGCGTGTTCGCTCCGGGCTTTAAACTTGCGCTACACCATAAAGACCTGAATATCTGCCAAAGCATGGCAAAACAAACCGGCGCATCGACTACTCTGATCGACATGACGATTGCCGATTACGAACGGTTAATGGCCGAAGGTTACGGCGATGAAGATATTTCGGCGCTGTATCGAATAAAAGCTATAGATTGAAAATTAGCCTGGACCTGTTAAAGTCGCCTAGCTTTAATCATTAAACGAGGAATCACTATGCGTAATTACAAAAGATACCAATGCAGCATTTGCGGTCATGTCTATGACGAAGCGGAAGGCGATCCGGATACCGGCGTTGCACCGGGCACGTTATGGGAAGATATTCCCGACGATTGGCGTTGCCCGGAATGCGGCGCGGAAAAAAGCGCATACGATTTAATGGCCTAATTAATAGCATGCGGATCGTTATTATCGGCTCAGGCGTAGCCGGCGTCAGCTTTGCCGAAAAGTACCGCGCGTTATCGACCGATGACGAGATTACTTTGGTAACCAGGGAACGTGACGGCTATTATTCGCGGCCGCTGCTGTCCCGTGGTTTTACCAAGGCCGATATTGAACAGTCCATCATTCTGAAGCCCTTTGACAAACTGCGCGAAAACAATATCAATGTACTTTGCGGCGTGGACGTAACGGCTATAAATTGTACCGATAAATCCATAGCCATCTCCGGCAGTCAGAAAACGCTGCAATACGATAAGCTGATCATTGCGCAAGGTTCTGCCGCATTCATTCCACCGCCCTATAGACCGTTTGAAAAGCTGTTTTTTTGTCTGAACAGTCTGGTTGACTTGAAAGCCTTGCGACAATTTCGGCAAGATTTTTTAAACCGAAGCCAACGGCCTAACTGGGGGATTGTCGGCGGCGGTTTAATCGGCTGCGAAGTGGCGTCCGATTTAGCGGTGGCAGGCGATAACGTGACCCTGTTCCATGCCACGGACCGGTTAATGGAACGTCAACTGGCAGCCGAGGATTCGGCTTTGTTGCTTAAAGTGTTGCAGGATTCCGGCGTCAAGGTGTTGTTAAACCAAGCGGTACAGGAATTTATCAAAGAAGACGGCAAGGTTTGCGTAAGAACCGAAGTAAAGGCCGAGTTTGACGGTCTGATCGTCGCTTGCGGATTTAAGCCGCGCACAGAACTCGCGCAACTTGCAGGCCTTGAAACAGGCCGCGGTATCAAAGTTAACCAGAAGATGCAGACCAGCGACGAGTCCATTTACGCGCTGGGCGATATAGCCGAACTGCCGAACGGAAAGCTCTATGCCTTCATTTTGCCGATACGCAACCAAGCCTTATGGCTGGCGGAATTTATGGCCGGACAAAAACAGGGTCGCATCGGTTCCCTACCGATTGCGACACTTCTGACCTCCATGGATGGAGGAAATGCCGAAGACTGCCGGGAGCAGTCTCGGCCGCCATCCATGGCAGTCGATGGCTGGACGCCGCCGGTTTTCACCACCAAAGCCAAAGTGCATGGTTTTGAGGCGGTTCATCCGTATAATGTCTAGCTGGAGCTGATATGATCATTGCTCATTTACCGGCAGGTTATGTGCTATCAAAGCTGTTATTCCCTTATTTTGAAGCGCGAGGCGCCATACTCAAACCATTCTTGTGGGCAGGAATTCTCGGAGCTATCACGCCTGATCTGGATATGCTGTATTTCCATCTCGTTGATCACCGGCAGCATCACCACCACACCTATTTCACTCACTTTCCTATTGTATGGGCCAGTTTATTGCTTCTATCGCTTATTTGGTTCAGTGCGGCCCGGATCAAGATTCATGCGGCACTGGCAACGATCTTTTCGATCAACGGCTTTATTCATATGTTTCTTGACAGCATCGTTGGCGATATTTGGTGGTTTGCGCCGTTTATTGATAAGCCCTTTGCTTTTTTTACGGTTCCGGCTCTTTATAAACCATGGTGGCTAAACTTCGTGCTGCATTGGTCTTTCGCTGTTGAGCTTGCTATTGTCCTGTGGGCATTTTATTTGTTGCGTCGCCAATCCGGCGTTCAGCAGAAATACCCAATAACCTGAATATGCCCCACAATCGCTACTCTGATGCAGAATGCACCGCCATCTATCGAGCTATTTACGAGCGCCGCGATATGCGCCATTTTTTGCCCGATCCGATCGATCCCGAGCTGTTGCTGCGCTTGCTGGATGCCGCGCACCATGCGCCCAGCGTCGGTTTCATGCAGCCGTGGCGGTTTATGCGCATCAGCTGTCCGGATATTCGTAAAGCCATCCACGCGCAGGTCGAACAGGAACGCATACGCACCGCCAAGGCTTTGCATGAGCGCGAAGACGAGTTCATGAAACTAAAAGTGGAAGGCATACTGGAATGCCCGGAAGTGCTGGTTGCGGCCTTGTGCGAACAGAGGGAGCAGTATATATTCGGCCGCCGCACGTTGCCGGAAATGGATTTGGCATCGCTGGCCTGTGCGATACAAAACATGTGGCTGGCTGCACGTGCCGAAGGCATAGGCCTGGGCTGGGTATCGATGTTCGAGCCGGAAGCCCTGAAAACCCTATTAAACATGCCCAAAGACAGCCAACCGTTCGCGATTTTATGCCTCGGCCATGTCGATAAATTCTACGACAAACCGATGCTGGAACAAGAGCGCTGGGAGGCCCGTAAAAACCTTAACGATTTACTCTTTGAAAACGCCTGGAATACACCGTGCAGCTAAATTTTGCCATCTCCCCTCGCCCGTCAATACTTGCCGCCGCTTTACAAAGCAAAATCGACCAAAAAACCAAGCCGTTGGGGTCTTTAGGCCAGTTGGAATCCCTGGCGCTGCAAATCGGGCTGTGCCAAAACAGCCTGACGCCGAGTTTAAACAAGCCGTGCATTGTTATTTTTGCCGGCGACCACGGCATTGTTGAAGCCGGGGTCAGCGCTTATCCGCAAACCGTTACCGCGCAAATGGTCGCCAACTTTTTAACCGGCGGCGCGGCGATCAGCGTTTTTGCCAAACAGCACGGCATCGATTTATTGATTGCCGATGCCGGAGTCAATGCCGATTTGAACAGTCACCCGATGCTGATTGACGCAAAGATCGGCAAAGGCAGCAAAAATTTTTTAACCGAGCCTGCGATGACCGCCGAAGAATGCTTTAACGCCGTGCAAGCGGGCGCCGACCTGGTGTTACGTCAACATCAAAGCGGCTGCAATTGCATCGGTTTCGGCGAAATGGGCATCGGCAACACGTCATCCGCCGCAGTGTTGATGCATCGCTTGACCGGCCTGTCATTAGTCCGTTGCGTAGGCCGCGGTACCGGTTTAAACGATGGGCAATTGCAACATAAAGTGGTGGTATTGCAGCGGGCGCTAAACAAACATAAAGATGCAACAGCGCCTTTAGACGCACTGGCCACTTTCGGCGGTTTTGAAATCGCGATGATGGTTGGCGCTTATCTCAAAGCCGCCGAACTGGGCATGCTTATTCTGGTCGACGGTTTTATTGCCTGCTCCGCGCTGTTGGCCGCCGGCAAGTTGTATCCCCATGTGCCGGATTACTGCATTTTCAGCCATGTTTCCAGCGAACAAGGTCATCAGGCTTTACTAAATCAGTTTAATGCAAAACCCTTGCTGAACCTGGAATTGCGCTTGGGCGAAGGCTCCGGCATTGCTCTTGCCTATCCGTTGCTGCAATCGGCGGTCGCGTTTTTGAACGAGATGGCTACGTTTGATGAGGCTGGGGTTGATCATTAAAAAGCAGGTTCAAGGCGAAAGGTTTTTTACCTTGAACCTGTCGCCTGCTTTAAAATTATTTATCGTGTTCCCATACGCGTTTAGGAACGAGAAAAACTCTTTAAAACTCTCGGAGACATAACCATGCTTAACAGCCAAGAGCTTTACCAACAGGTTAGCCATTTACCTTCATTAGAAAAATTACGTTTAGCAGAATTATTACATGCCGATTTGGATACGCCCAATCCGGAAATCGATGCTATCTGGCGTAAAGAAGCCCAAACAAGATGGCAAGCCTATAAAGCTGGCAAGTTAAACACAATAAGTTACGAAGCGGTTATACAAAAATACCAATGAAAATACCATCGTTCCCACGCTCCAACCCTCATCGTTATACACAAGTAATTAAAAGCACGTCATCCCGGCAGGGATTGCCGGGATCCAGAGCACAGGGATGTGAAGCTCCGCGCGATTCAAGTACCTGTAGAGCCGCCAAGTTACCGTCCATGGCGCTGGATACCGGCATCCATGCCGGTATGACGATTCTGAGACAACGTTGTGTATAACGACGAGCGCTCCGGCGTCGCGTTTGGCAACGCTGGAGAGACTGTGAAAGTATTATCCAAATCAGTTTAAAAGCCTATTCACCACGAAGATCACGAAGGAAAAATAATTGTTTAAACTCAGTGTATTGAAAACTTCGTGTCCTTCGTGCCTTCGTGGTGAATTCTTTGCTTTTATTTTAAAACGAATACTTTCACAGTCTCCGGAGCGTGGGAACGATAAGCAGCTATTCTTTTTAGCCCTCAGCTTCTATACCCGCCTGCCCCATCCTCAATCCTTGGATTACAAGCAGCTGCCCCAGGCCGCCGTTTACTTACCATTGATCGGCTGGCTGACCGGCGGCATCTGCGCTTTAGTGTTTTACTTGGCCGATTTGCTTTGGCCGCAGGCTACGGCGGCGATCCTGGCGCTAATCGCCGGCATTTTGCTGACCGGGGGCTTGCATGAAGACGGTTTTGCCGATGTCTGCGACGGTTTCGGCGGCGGCATGAATAAACAGCGCATTCTGGAGATCATGAAAGATTCCCATATCGGTGTTTACGGATTGCTCGGGCTATTATTGTTGCTGTTGTTGAAGATCAGCGTACTGGCGGCAATGCCAACCAGCTCGGTACCTTTAGTCTTGGTGGCCGGACACAGCATTAGCCGTTTGCCGCCGCTGTTGCTGATGCAACGTTATGACTACGCCCGTGGCAATGACAGCAAATCATCCGGCGCGGTTTATAAACCCAACTTCCGCGAGCTGATTTTTGCTACGGTCATCGCGTTATTGCCGTTGGCCTTACTGCCGGCTTTATCTGCGCCGGCAATTATTCCGGTACTGCTGGCAACCGTATTTCTGGGACATTATTTTTACCGCCGCATCGGCGGCTATACCGGCGATTGCCTGGGCGCAAGCCAGCAAGTTGCCGAAACTGTTTTTTATTTAAGCGTGAGTGCCTTATGGATATTTATTTGATTCGCCACACCCAAACCGCCACCGATCCGGGGCTGTGTTACGGGCAAAGCGATATTGCGTTAGCCGGCAGTTTTGACGACGAAACCGACACCCTGCATGGCAAACTGCCCGAGTTCAACGACGACTGCAAGGTTTACAGCAGCCCGCTAACCCGCTGCCTAAAATTAGCGGAAACATTTTCCGATACCGTGACTACCGATGCGCGTTTGCAGGAGCTTGATTTCGGCGATTGGGAAGGCAAGCGCTTCGACGATATTGACGCCGATGTGTTGCAGCATTGGAGCAATAACTTTGTCACCGCCGCGCCGCCGAACGGCGAAAATTTTGAAGATTTGTACCGGCGTGCAGGCGAGTTTTGGCAGGATTTATTAGCCACCGACGCCGAACAAGTTTTAGTCGTAACCCATGCCGGCGTTATCCGGGCCTTGCTGGCCCGCGCTTTAAACCTGCCCTTAGCCAACTCGTTTCAATTGCGGATTGATTCCGGCTCCGTGCATAAACTGCGGCAAGCCGACGATTATCTTTACATCGAATACATCAATTTATAATGAACCACGGCGGCAATATTTACCGGTTCGCCCGGCAACTCGGCTGCCTGCCGGAACAGGTGCTGGATTTTTCGGCCAACATTAACCCGGTGCAGGCAATCGACTTAAGTTGTTTGCAAAGCGTTCGGCTGACCCCCTATGCCGATCCCGATTACAGCTTGTTAAAACAGGCGATCAGCCAACGCTATCCGGTTCCTGCGGGCGTTGATCTTGAATTGTTTAACGGCGCGAGTGCGGCCATCTTTGCCTTATTGCGCAGTTTGCAGCCGAAAGACCTGGTTTTATATACGCCGCTGTATGGCGAATATGCGCATATTGCCGACGAATTGGCTTGTACGGTACATAATATCGACCGATTCAATCAGCGAACGGCGAATATTCCGAAACACAGCACGGTGATTTTCGTCAACCCGTCGACGCCGGACGGCCGGCTTTATAACTTGCAAGCGTTGCTGGCGATGTGGCAAGCGGCCGATTGCACGATTATCATTGACGAGTCGTTTCTGGATTTTTGCTCAAATGTAAATATACAAGAGGTAGGGGCAATCCCTTGTGGTTGCCCTGATAAGGCCACGTCGGTTGCAGAACAGATAACGCATTACGATAAACTGTACGTAATCAAATCGTTAAGCAAGTTTTACGGCTGCGCCGGTATCCGCATCGGTTTTATTTGGGCGGCGACAGCGGCGATAAAGCAGCTAAAGCGCTTCGAACCGGCCTGGAAACTGTCCAGCCTGGATATGGCCTATATGCAGCAGGCGTTGGCGAATACCGCATTCATCGAACAAACCCGCCGGCAGACTGCCTATTGGCGGGATTTGCTGCATCAAGCGCTGCAAAACTCGGAACTGTTCGACAAAATTTATCCGGGCCAGGCCAATTTCCTGCTGGCACGTTTGAAGAATGGCGAAGACGGCTATCAACTGCAAACGCAATTGGAACCGTCGCGGATATTAATCCGCGTCTGCGATAATTTTGCCGGCCTGGATAAAAGCCATGTGCGTTTTGCGGTCAAGGATGAGCATGCGATAGCACTGCTTGCTCGCAGCCTTAGGAATCTTAAAAAATAAAAAAACTCACCACGAAGGCACGAAGAGCACGAAGATGAATATATAAAACTTCGTGCTCTTCGTGTCTTCGTGGTGAATAAACCATACTAAACAAACACCAATGAAACCATTAGCCGTATTCGGCACCAGCTCAGATGCCGGGAAAACCACGCTGGTCATGGCCTTGTGCCGGATTTTCGCCGACCGTGGCTTAAAAGTTGCGCCATTCAAGGCACAAAACGTCTCGAATAACTCCGCTGTCACCAAAGAAGGCCGCGAGATTTCCAGGGCCCAATGCCTGCAAGCCGAAGCCGCGCGCGCCGAGCCGAGCTACCTGTTCAATCCGGTGCTGCTTAAATCGCACGGCAACGGTACGGTGCAGGTAGTCGTCAACGGCTTGGTGCATCAAAACCAGTCGATTGCCGCCTACTACGCCGAAATCGACGGTTTGAAAGAACAGGTCAAGCAGGCGTTTTCCCAGCTTGATCAAGACTATGACTTGATCGTTGCCGAAGGCGCAGGTTCGCCGGTCGAATTGAATTTGCTGAACAAGGATTTATCCAATACTTTTGTCGCCAACAGCTTCAACACGAAAAATATCCTGGTCGCCGACATCGAGCGCGGCGGCGTGTTTGCGTCGATTTACGGCACCCTGGAACTGATGGACCCGGTCATGCGCAGCAACCTGCTCGGCGTGGTGATCAACAAATTCCGCGGCGACCGGCGTTTTTTCGACGAAGGCGAAAAAATTATCGCCGAGCGTTTCGGCGTGCCGGTTCTGGGCGTGTTGCCGTTTACGCCGTTGAATATCGACATGGAAGATTCGCAGTCGCTACGCAATTACCGGCAACGGCTGGACGACGCCAAAATCCGCGTCGCCGTGATCGCCTATCCGGGCCTGAGCAATTACAACGATCTCGATGCGCTGATGGCCGACCCTGAACTTTACGTCGAACTGATTCACGATTACCGTCCGTTGGAAAGTTTCGACATGGTACTGCTGCCGGGCAGCAAAACCGTGATCCGCGATTTGCAATGGCTGAAAAAGCTGGGGCTATTCGAGGGGATTTTGCGAGCCAATAAGCCGGTGTTCGGCATCTGCGGCGGCTACCAAATGCTCTGCCAAAGCCTGCACGATCCCGATGCGATTGAACATGAAGTTGCGATTGTCGAACCGGGCTTCGCTTTCATCGGCGACACCGTGCTGTACCAAAAGCCGAAAATCCTAGCACGCGGGCAATACCGGCTGTTTTCGTATGACGGCATCAGCGGTTATGAAATCCATTGCGGCCGGATGGACAAATATCCGCTGTATTTTCAGGGCGGCCGGTTCTCAGGAACGCATGTGCATGGCATTTTTGATAACGATGAGTTCCGCACCGATTATTTTAAAACGATTAATCCGCAGTATCGGGGTTATGCCTATTCGGATTACCGTGAGGCCGAAATTCAGGGCTTTGCCGATATGGTTGGGCAAAACCTGGATATAGCGGCCATTTTGCAAGCGTTGCAGGCGGACTGATGCTTGGAAAAATAATCGTCAAAGCTTGCAATGACGTAGGGTGCGGTGAGCATAGCGAACCGCACCATGCCAGGCAACCACCGTGCGGTTCGTACCTCACCGCACGCTACGGGCTTTATAAATCGGATTTACATGGCTTTTATGAGCTTTATCCGTGGTCATCAGTCCAACCCGTATCATCCGTGTGCCATCTTTAATAACGAATAGCTATGATGTTTTTTGAACTGGCGGCTTTGGCCTATTTGATCGATTTGGTGTTCGGCGAATTACCGTGCAAGCACCCGGTGGTGCTGTTCGGCGAGTTTATTTCCGGCTTTGAACGCCGGTTTTACGATAACCGGATTCTACCCGGTGCGCTGCTGGTCGTTAGCCTGATTGCTGTGGTTTTATCGTTCAGCCTCGCACTGGTTTATGTCTGCGATTTATTACCGGACTGGCTGGAGCTGCCGGTGCTAGCGGTAATGGCCTCAACCGGCTTGGCGATGAATATGCTGCATGCCAGCGTCGCCGCCTTGTTAACCGCCGAGAACCCCAAACAGGCGTTAAGCTATCTGGTCAGCCGCGACACCGCCAACATGACCGAAACCGAAATTTATAAAGCCGGCTTGGAAACCTGGGCCGAAAACCTCAGCGACGGCGTGATCGCTCCGCTGTTTTACCTGCTGCTGTTCGGCTTGCCGGGCATTGCGGTATACAAAGCCATCAATACCATGGATTCGATGATTGCCTATAAAACCGAACGTTATTTTTACTTCGGCAAAACGGCGGCAATCGTCGACGACATAGCCAATTACATCCCTGCCCGGCTGACCGCATTGCTGATTGCCGCATTAGCTGAAAACAAACGGCGCGCCTGGCACTGTTTATTCCGCGACGGCAATAAACTGGAAAGCCCGAACGCCGGTTTCCCGATTGCAGCAATGGCAGGAGCGTTGGGCGTTGCGTTGGGCGGCGATGCGAGCTATCACGGGCAAATCAAGCATAAACCGACGCTGGGCTTGCCCATTAACCCGGTCGATAAACCCGCTCTAACCCGAGCATTAAAAATGAAAACAGGCATTAATCTGATCGTTTTAACTTTATTGGCAGCCGGAATTTTGCTGTCATGAAAACACTGTTTATAGGAGGCATCAAAAGCGGCAAATCCCGACTCGCGGAAAACTATATTCTGGAACAGGCGGCCAGCAAGCCTTATTACCTCGCAACCAACGAAGTATTCGACGACGAGATGAAGACGCGCGTGCAAATCCACCAACAGCGCCGCCAGGATGCCTTCATCACCATCGAGGAACCGGTCAAACTGTTGGACGCATTGCAGCAATGCGAAGGATCGGTGCTGGTTGAATGCGTGTCGATGTGGCTGAACAACCAGCTTTATTATCAGGTGCCCGAAAAGGAAATTTTGCAGGAGCTTGAGGCAGTGCTACAGTTACCCCGCGATTTGGTGCTGGTGCATAACGAAGTCGGCTTGAGCGTCGTTTCCGACAACCGTTTGGCCCGGCAATTCGTCGACTTATCCGGCAAAGCCGCGCAATTAATGGGCCGGCATTGCGATCAAGTATTTTTTTGCAGCGCCGGTTTAACGATGAAAATGAAGTAGGAGGATTATGTAGTTTATCTATTCTCTAATAAGCAAGTTGCGACACAGAACGTTTTATAAATTTTGGTCAATGGATTACCGATCAACATTAAGAATAAAAGAGACACCCGTGAAAAACACAAGCAGTACACGCGCCTTACAGCTGGCTTTAACGCTTGCGCTTACCGGATGCGCAAACAATCCATCCGTTCAACCCAATACCCCGCCGCCCATTAATACCGTCGCCACGCCTCCTGCCCAGCCGCTAGAGGAATACCAGTCGCCGGCGTTAACCGGAACTTATTCCAACTCGCCGGCGGTGCAAAGCTTTATCCGGCACATGGTTGTTGAACATAAATTTTCCGAAAGCTATTTAAATAACTTGTTTGCCCAGGCTAAACGCCTGGATTACGTTATCCGCCTGGAAAATCCGGCCCCGTACCACGGCCCGGTACCGTCACGTCCCAAGGTAGGCGGCTGGACGCGTTACCGCCAGCAATTTCTTACCGAAGCCCATATCAATAACGGCGCCGCTTTTTGGAGCAATAACGAAGAATCGATCCGTAAAGCCAGCGCTACTTACGGCGTCGATCCCGAGTATATCGTTGCGATTATCGGCGTGGAAACCTTCTTCGGCCGTAATGTCGGCAAAACCCGAATTCTCGACGCGTTGACGACGCTGGCGTTCGACACGCAACGGCGCGCCGTTTTTTTTAAGACAGAGCTGGAAAATTTCCTGCTGATGAGCCGCGAAGAAGGCTACGACCCGCTGAAACCGGTCGGTTCCTGGGCGGGGGCAATGGGCCTGGGTCAATTCATGCCGAGCAGTTTCCGAACTTTGGCGGTTGATTTCAACAACGACGGGCACCGTAATCTTTGGGATCAATGCGACGCAATCGGCAGCGTAGCGCATTATTTTTCGCGTAACGGCTGGCAGAATACCCTGCCGGTCGCCAATCAAACCAACAGCTACGGCGACTCGACTATTGAGCTGAGCGCGGCTAAAGGCAGCGAATACTGGCGCGTTCATCCCAATTTTAAAGTGATCAAAAAATACAACAACAGCGATAAATACGCGATGGCCGTGCACCAATTGGCGCAGGCGATCAAGCAGCGCTATAGGATGACGGTGGCGAGCAACAGGTAAAACCCTTCTCTTTGCTGGTCCCCAATCTCCAGAGGCTGCGGAAGTATTATTCACCACGAAGACAGGATGCAGGAGGTAGAGCAACGCAGGAGCAGTTGCCGAGAACACGAAGTTCGCTGGTTCCCAAGCTCCAGCTTGGGAACCCAGTGCGGGAAGCTCAGCTTCCCTTCCACAATCCCTTGCCGGAGAACGAACATGCCCAGAAGCCGCTACCGGGTCCAATGCAACCCATGCCCCCACTTCCTGACCGCAACAATCAATCACTGGCTGCCGTTATTCACCCGTCCCGAAACCGTAAACATCGTGTTGGACTCCTGGCGTTTCCTGCAACGCGAAGCGAACTTCCGGCTGTACGGCTATGTCATCCTTGAGAACCATCTCCACCTTATCGCCTCTTCCGAGGACTTAAGCCGCGACATGCAGCGCTTCAAATCCTATACGGCGAAGCAGATCATCGAACATCTGGAACAATGCCGCTCAACAAAGCTGCTGGAATTGCTGGCTTTCTTCAAACGCGCCCACAAGCAGGACACGGCTTATCAAGTCTGGGAAGAAGGCAGCCATCCGCAAATCATCGAATCCGAAATAGTCATGCGGCAGAAGCTGGACTATATCCATTGGAATCCGGTTAAGCGCGGCTATGTCGATCTACCGGAACATTGGCGCTATTCCAGCGCACGCAATTATGCCGGTCAGTTGGGGTTGATTGAGGTGGTTCGGGATTGGTGAGATGTGGTCGGGAAGCTGAGCTTCCGGGACTGGGTTCCCAAGCTGGAGCTTGGGAACCAGCGTGAAAGTCCAGAAAATCCAATGGTAAATGCAAGGCGCGCAAAGCGCGCCCCACCAAAAAACCACAGCAGTTTCTAATGCGCCGTATCATGATGCCACTTCGGCATCATAATAATGCAATTAGGGTTAAGCCCCTGCTTCTTAAACGTATCGATAGTCGCTTTAACTTCCAGCTTCTTCAAATCGACAACAGTGATCGAGCCGTCGCTCATGTCCGGCAAATTCAAAAAGCTATTCTGCACAATCGCGTAATGCTCATCCGGCGTAATCACAACATGATGCGCGCCACCCGCGGCCGGTATCGCTTTGATCAACGACGGCTTTTGCTTGTCGGTGATGTCGAAGACGTTCAAATAGCCGGGATTCGCGGTGGTGATGTACATGCGGTCGTTTTCGTCGTTGAAATAGATTTCCAGCGGCACGCCTTGCTTGACCGGATTGAAATCAAACACCGGCTTGAAATGGAATGCTTTGTCGTCCGCGTTCCAGGTTGCGGTCCACACTTCGCCGCCGAACATGGTGTTGATGTAAGCGACCGGCGGGTACGAGCCGGACAGGAACACCGCTTCGACCGGTGACACGCCGGACGGTGACGGTTTGTCGGACAGTTTATGGCTGGACAGCACTTTGCCGCTGGACGCTTCGATGACGGTGACGGTTTCGCCGGCGTCTTTCAAATCGGGGCTGACGGTGCTGGTTATGATGATGCGGTCGATGTCGTCATTGAGGGTGATGCCGTGCGGATAACGGACGAACGCGTCTTTATCGTTCGCGGCAATGACTTTGATCTGTTTGTCTGTTTTGGCATCGCCGACGATTACGTTGCTGGAACCCATGCAGGTCATATACCAAGTCTTGTTGTCCTTGGAGAACACCACGTCCTCGGCGACTTTACAGTCGGGCATGTCGACTTTTTTAGGACGGAACGGCACATGGGTCATGTCCATCACGTGCAGCGCGCCGTTGCCCAGCGAGGTGATATAGGCTTTGCTGAGGTCTTTGTTATAGAAAATATGATGGGCAACCAGGTCGTCCGGCAGCGGGATGTCGTTCAGGATTTTGCCGAAATTTTTCGATGCCGGATCGACATCGATAATCGCGATGCCTTCGCGTCTTGGCGTTTGGCCGGGCTTGCTTTCGTAGTTGGCCATCGCCAGTATTTCCGCCTGCGCCGCTAACGGACTCAGCAATGCGGTGCACACCAGCACGGAGCGGATGGCTTTGATGATCTGCGTTGTTTTCATTGATACCTCTCGGATTGTGGCAGGCGGCGCCTAGGGTTAAGGTAGCCGCCGTCGGGAATCGGCTTATTCGGCAGTGGTCGGGTCAATCACTGTCCTGATTTGGGAAATGCGGTTGGCAGGAAACCCGCCTTTTTCGGCATGCTCCCTGATCATTTCTTCATTTGGCGCGATGTAGATGCAATAGACTTTGTCGTCGGTCACGTAGCTTTCCACCCACTGAATCTTCGGTCCCAATTCGCACAGAACGCCGCATGATTTTTCGGAAATGTTTTGCAACTCGCGATAAGCTAATTCGCCTGCGCCGGGGATGTCGCGTTCGATAATATATTTTGGCATGTGTCTCTCCTGGTTGATTGTAGAAATAATGGTTTGGTTTTCTATACGTTACGCTTTGAAAAAGTCGCCTAGCAAATCACGGCAACACTGCTTCAGCGGTGCGGAGGATTTTTCAATTTTCATTCTTAATAGTGCGCCCTGCCAGGTGTTGACCAGCAGGTCGGCCATTTCTTCAGCCGATTTGTCGGTTCTTACCGTGCCTTGCTGCTGGGCTTTCGCCAGGCCCGATTGCATTAAATCCCGGTAGCGGGTTAACGCGTCATGCAGCGACTTCTGGCAAATATCGCTGGTATCGCCGATTTCGCCCATCAAATTGCCGAGCAAACAGCCGCCTTTGAAATTCGCTTTCTCAAGATCGGCAATACCCTCGTTGAAATAGCGTTGTAATGCGCCGAGCGCGTCATCCTCGGACTGCTGTAAATGTGCGGTCAATTGCTTGATGAAAGGTTCGATGTAATGTTGGATGACTTCGGCGCCGAACTGCTCTTTGCTGCCAAAATAATTGTAGAAAGAGCCTTTGGGAATCTGCACAGCGTCCAAAATCTCTTTCAGGCCGGTACCGTGATAACCCTGTTCCATCAGCAAGGTTACGCCCTGATTTAGCAGGTTTTCGCGATTGATTTGTTTTTTTGTAATTTCACTCATGGCAAAATAATACGACCGGTTGTCTTAGATTGTCAAAACGTTTTTGTAATTCTTGTTACATCTACAGATGATAAAAAGGCGTCGTCCACGAAAAGCACGAAAATAGTTAAACCAGATCGTTCCTTCGCTGTTGAGCTGATTGTTATAAATAGCTCGCCGCTGCTTGCACTCATGACGACAGTCCCTGACCTGACGTGAAGCGAAAAGCCTGCCAATCGGCAGACCTTCCAGGTTTTTAAAACCTGGAAGGTCTAACTGGCAACGTTCCGAAAAGGCGGGAGAAAAACCTAGGACTGATATTGTTTCGTACTTTTCGTGTTTTTCGTGGACACTGAATAAAAATGGCACAGATAAACCCCAGCCAATCAACATTAATGCCGCGCGGCACCGGGGTTTGGTATGATACGCGGCTACATCCACTCTACAGGAAGCAACATGGGCAACCCGGTTGAACGCGAACCATTAAAGTCCGATCTCACCCTTCATTGGGTCATTGTCGGCATGATGCTGGTGATGTTGACGGTCTATGTCGTCATTTGCCATACCGTTGGTACACAGCTCCAACAGCCGTTACCGGAAACCCAGCGGGTGCTGATCAGGACTGTGCTGTATGCCGTTGCCATTGTGACCTTTCCGCTGACTAACCTAATACGGCACATTCAGCTGCGCCTGAATCAAACAATGCCTCGCCCCCAGACACAGCACGATCCGGTCACCCTAGCCCAAAGCCGCTACCTGACGACCGTTATTGTGTCGATGTCGTTGATTGAAGTGGTCGGCATCTTGGGCTTGGTCATGTTCATCTTGGGCGATGGCTTCAACACCTTGTACATATTTACCGGGCTTTCGGCGCTGGGAATGTTTTTATATCGGCCTAAAACCGATGAGTATTTAGCAATAATCGATGCAATCTCTGCACAAAACCATGAATAAGTTATTAGCCGACGCTGATCTTTGCGTTAAATGCGGTTTATGTCTGCCGCACTGCCCCACTTACACTAAAACCCAAAACGAAAACGAGTCGCCGCGCGGCCGTATCGCGTTGATTCAGGCTTGGGCCGGCGGGCGTCTGGAAACGTCGAAAAAGTTGCTCGAGCATATCGACAACTGCCTGTTATGCCGTTCTTGCGAACGGGCTTGTCCGGCAGTCGTGCCTTATGGGCGGCTGGTTAATAATTTTCGCGAACAAGTAAAGGACGAGCGCGACACGACGTTGGCAGCATCGCTAATGAAAAAAGTGACGCACAATAAAAGCGCCGGCCGTTTGGCGCAATCGGGTTTGAAGCTCTACCAAACCAGCGGCTTGCAAAATGCGGCTCGCTTGCTCAAGCTACCGGAATTGTTAAGGCTGGATAAAATCGACCGGCTATTGCCCGGTTATCACGAACCGCTGGCTTTAGCGCCACACTATCCTGCAATTGCCGAAGCAAAAGGCAGCGTCGGCCTGTTTATCGGCTGCATGGGCTCATTGCTGGATCACGAAACTGTCAACGCGGCGATAAAAGTATTAACCGCGGCGGGATTTAACGTCTCGATCCCCGAACGGCAGACCTGTTGCGGTGCGCTGGACTTGCATGACGGCGATGATCGAACATCCGCGCAGTTGGCTGCGATCAATTACGATGCTTTTACCGACAAAAACCTGGATGCAATAATCACTATTGCCAGCGGTTGCGGCAGTCATATGCAGGAGGAATACCGGCAGGATGGTTTTGCGAAGAAAGTCGTCGACATCAGCCAGTTCCTGGTCAAGTCGGGCATTAATCTCGGCGCTCAATTAATGCCGTTGCCGGCGACGGTATGTCTGCATACGCCGTGCTCATTAAAAAATGTGATGCGTGAAGAACAAGGCGCGCTAAAGCTGCTGCAACAAATTCCTGAGATTAAAATCACGCAATTGCCGGCCGCGATTCAATGTTGCGGTTCGGCAGGCAGTTATATGCTGGATCATCCGCTTATGGCGCAAGCGCTGTTGAATGACTTATTGGGGGCGGCTTTGGAACATTCGCCCAACTATCTGGTCAGCTCCAACATCGGTTGTGCTTTACATATAGCGGCGGGATTAAGGGAACAAGGAGTGGCGCTGGAAGTGCTTCATCCGGTTGCTTTAATTGCACGGCAATTAAAGCCCAGCCAATAAAATAGACATCATGACGGGCGGCCGGAAACGCCGCCCTGCTTCGATCAATAATTACGCTTTTACTTCTTCATAGCGCTGACGGTAGTTGTGTCCATAGAAAATCTCGGTCACTTCCTTATGCAGCTTGCTTTCTATTTCCGCTTTTTGCTCATCGGTCAGATCGCATTCTTTTTCGAACAAGTAGTTTTCCAGCTCGGTTTGCTTCAGCATCATTTTGGTATGGAAAATATTTTCCTGATACACGTTTACATCGATCATTTGGTAACTTTCTTGCGTATCCAGTGCAATATAGTCCTGGATCGATGTGATTTTATGATCGATATAATGCTTCCGGCCTGAAATATCGCGGGTAAAACCGCGTACTTTATAATCCATTGTGACAACGTCGGATTCAAAGCTGTGGATCAGGTAATTCAACGCTTTCAGCGGCGAAATCCGGCCGCAGGTTGAAACGTCAATATCGGCGCGAAAGGTACTGATACCGTTATCGGGATGACTCTCGGGATAAGTATGCACAGTGATATGGCTCTTATCCAAATGCGCCAATACCGTTTCAGGCAAAGGACCGGGAGACTGGCTATTCATACTGGGCGGCGGCGGCGCGTCGCCTTCGGAAATCAGCATCGTAACGCTGGCGCCCTGCGGTTCATAGTCCTGACGGGCAATATTAAGAACTTGTGCGCCAATAATTTCGGCGACATCCTTAAGAATCTGGGTCAGTTTATCGGCATTATAAGCTTCATCGATATATTCGATATAAGCTTGTTGCTGTTCTGCCGGTGCATAACAAATATCATAGATATTGAAACTGAGCGACTTTGTTAAATTGTTAAAGCCGTGTAATTGCAATTTGTTCAAAATAGTTAAACCTCGATAACTTCAAAATCATGGGTGATTTCCACCGCAGCCTTACTTAGCATGATGGACGCGGAACAATATTTTTCCGCGGACAACTTTACCGCCCTTTCAACAGCAGATGCCTTTAGATCATGGCCGGTGACAATAAAATGCAGATGAATTTTGCTAAACACACTCGGGACGGCATCTACCCGCTCGGCGGTGACCTCAGCCACGCATTTAACAATATCGTTCCTGCCTTTTTGTAAAATCTGCACCACATCAAAAGATGAACAACCGCCTACGCCCAGCAAAAGCATTTCCATGGGACGCATACCTATATTACGACCACCGTGGTCGGGAGGACCATCCATAACTACAGCATGTCCGCTGCCGGTTTCGCCGACGAACATCACGCCATCGACCCATTTAACTGTTACTTGCATTTTTTTTCCCGGTTAAAAATGACGCATAGAGTAGCATAAAAACCTCTATTGCCAGAGTGACAATATTGATTTTTTTGTTAAAATCCTGCATTGTTAGTGAAACCCACCACGGTATTGATGCTAAATGAATTGTTGTTATGACACTTAAAATCCAAGAAACCCCGAATAAAGAAGCGCTGGAGCATTTCTTACGTTTTTGCCATATCAAAAAATACCCTGCCAAAACCACCATTATCCGGCCAGGTGACGTAGGCGATCGACTATATTTTATCATCAAAGGATCGGTCAGCGTTTGCGTGGAAGATGACGATGGTGGTCATGAACTGATTCTCGCTTACCTGAATAAAAATGAATTTATCGGCGAAATCGGCGTTTTCAAAGCGACGGAAACACGTAAAGTCAGCGTTAAAACGCGTGGCGAATGTCAGTTGGCTGAAATAAGCTACGAACGGCTGCACCATGTCTTAAGAAAAGAACTCGCGGAGCATGGGCCCGATATATTTTTCATGATTGGCGAACAGTTGTCGTCACGGCTATTAAACACCAGCCGCAATTTATGTGATTTGGCATTTATGGACGTGGAAGGGCGAATTGCCCGGACCTTGCTGGAGTTATGTAAAAGCCCCGAAGCAATCACCCATCCAGACGGCATGCAGTTGCATATCTCCAGACAAGAGATCGGCCGCATGGTCAGTTGCTCAAGAGAAATGGCCGGGCGCGTTTTAAAAGAGCTGGAAAATAAAAAGCTGATTACCGCACACGGCAAAACTATCGTAGTATTCGGCACACGGTAAAACTATTCTTCTAAGTTGACCAATCCTGCAACCAGTAAGCGCAGTTTGTCCTGGATAATACGGGTGTTTTCAGGACCCATGCGCAACATCTGTTTATGTACCGGATTTAACGACTCAAGCTGTCGGTCGGCAAACTTATAATTTGCCGAGTGCCTTACCAAGGCGATTTGCCCGTCTACAATCGGCGCGGCAAGAATTATCGCCGCCGCTTTTGTGAAAATATTTCCCAGGCTGTACTCAGCCGGATAGCTAAACTCGCTAAAAACCTGTAGCAGCAACGGCCTGAATTTTTTATACACCGTTAGCGTTGCCTGCACATCGAGCGCATTTATTGCCGCAGCCAACCGGTCATAGCGTTGATAACTTTTAGCAGCGATAACCGGACTCCCCTTATCCTGGTCAACTGTAAACGGCTGACCGGGCTTAGCAAAACCCAGATGTTTTTCAAGCCGCCACCCCTGCGACAAGTCATTGATAATGACAATATATTTCCTGACCAGCTGATCGGTATTCAGCCAGTCGGCAAGCATTGGAGAAATACCCGTTATCTCCTCCCGTATCAACGCATCGCTATTATCCAGGTCGGGCAAAATAAACGAACTTTCCAGATGTAACTCGACAATACCATCGGGAATAGTTTCCGCCATATCCGGCTCGTTTACTGATTTATTAACCGATATAGGCTCAGCCGTCTCGCCGGAGACTAAAGGAAGGGCTAAAACTCGCGCTCCAGCCCCTGTTACCGCTCCGCTTTGCTGATTTTTAAAATAAAGCCATCCGACACTCGCCAATGCGATCAAAACAGCCGTTCCCAAGATACCTCTCCAAGCGGATTTTTTATCTTTAGCTTGATTGTATCGATTCATGTCTAAAACCTCAGGAGCAAAGCGTGGAAGCGATTATAGCCTCATTGATACAGAAGTTATCGAGATGAGCAAGAAAATGCCAAGCAGGAAGCCGCCTTAGAACTTCCGGATTAGATAAGTTATGCGCGATGAATGAGAATTCAGGATATGCCGGCGTATCGCCAACAACATAAAAAGGGCGATCCGAACGTCCGCTCCTGTTTACCGATAATTTTAGCGCCGGGTAAATTGGCTTGCCTAATCGGCAAGCCAATCAGCGGCTTATTATCCTTTAGATGCTCTCTTACGTTCGTTTTCAGTTAACAGCTTCTTACGCAAACGTATCGATTTCGGCGTAACTTCAACCAACTCATCCTCGGCAATAAATTCCAAGGCTTGCTCCAGCGTCATTTTTTGGATTCTGGCCAACACTAAGTTTTCATCCGAACCCGATGCCCGCATATTAGTCAGCGGTTTAGGTTTAGTTGGGTTAACCGTTAAATCATTGGAACGAGAATGCAAGCCCACCAACATGCCTTCGTAAACTTCATCGCCGTTGACTAACAATAAATCGCCGCGTTCTTGCAACGGATGCAATGAGTAGGTCACCGCTTTGCCCGCAACCATCGAAATCATCACGCCGCGTTGACGGCTGCCTACTTCGCCCTGTTTCATCGGGCCATAATGATCGAATACGTGATATAACAAACCGGAACCGGAAGTAGCGGTCATAAATTCGGTTTGGAAACCGATCAGGCCGCGTGACGGCATCATATATTCCAAACGGATACGGCCTTTGCCGTCAGGTATCATGTTGGTTAAATCGCCCTTGCGTTCCCCCAATTTTTCCATGATCGCACCTTGGTGATCTTCCTCCACTTCGATGGTGACCATTTCATAAGGCTCGCACTTGACCCCGTCAATTTCCTTCACAATAACTTCAGGACGCGATACGCCCATTTCAAAACCTTCGCGGCGCATGTTTTCAATCAACACCGATAAATGTAGCTCGCCGCGGCCCGATACGATGAACTTGTCCGGATCGGCTGTATCTTCCACTTTTAGCGCAACGTTATGCTGCAATTCTTTGTCCAGCCGGTCGCGAATTTGACGCGTAGTGACAAACTTGCCTTCTTTCCCTGCAAACGGCGAGTTATTGACCATGAATGTCATCGATACTGTCGGCTCATCAACAGTCAAAGGCGGCAAAGCTTCCACCGCATCAGGATGGCAGATCGTATCCGATATTTCCAATTTCTCAATACCGGCAAAAGCAATAATATCGCCGGCGCGCGCCTCAGGCACTTCCACACGTTCCAAACCATGGAAACCGTAAACTTGCAACATACGGCCTTTACGCTCAACGCCTTCCCGGCTAATGATAGTCAACGGCATATTAGGTTTTACGGTGCCGCGCTGAATCCGGCCGATACCGATAACGCCGGTATAAGTGTTGTAATCCAGGCTGGATACCTGCATTTGGAAAGGCCCATCCATATCAACTGCCGGCGAGCTAACTTTGGAAACGATTGTTTCAAATAGCGGAGTCATGTCGCCGCCGGTGACAGAGGTGTCCAATCCGGCATAGCCATTGATTGCCGAGGCATAAACAATAGGAAAATCCAATTGTTCATCGGTTGCGCCCAAACGGTCGAATAAATCGAAAGTTTGATCGACAACCCAATCCGGACGCGCGCCCGGACGGTCGATTTTATTAATGACTACAATCGGATTTAAACCCAAAGCAAACGCTTTTTGGGTCACGAAACGGGTTTGCGGCATTGGGCCGTCCACCGCATCAACCAGCAGCAATACCGAGTCGACCATCGATAATACCCGCTCCACTTCACCGCCAAAGTCGGCGTGTCCAGGGGTGTCAACGATATTGATATGGTAGCCGTTCCAATCCAGCGCGGTATTCTTTGCCAGAATGGTAATGCCGCGTTCCTTTTCAATATCATTGGAGTCCATAATGCGCTCAGTCACTTTAGCATGAGCGGCAAACGTGCCGGACTGTTGCAATAATTTATCAACCAACGTGGTTTTGCCATGGTCAACGTGGGCAATAATTGCAATGTTTCTTAATTTTTCGATCACTTTTATGTACTCTAAGTTTTAAATAAATAAATGTAGAATGCGTTATGCGCATTCTTTTAAGCATGATGAGTGCGAAATGCACCTAATGGGTTAATTGCGGGGAAAGAAAGGACGACATGCCGTCATGACTGCTGTTTAGATTTTGTTGGACGCACCCTGCTTGGTCCAATTTGGGTATTGAGTTAACTCTGCTCCCAAGGCAGGCCTTGAAAACGCCAACCGCCAAGGTTGCCCCGATGCTTGTGTTCATCCAAGGCGCCTTCAAAGCCGCCGACAATATTGATCAGCAATTGATAACCGGCCTCTTCCAGAGCCTTTGCGGCATCCAGCGAACGTTGTCCGCTACGGCAAAGCAACAAAATCGGCGCATTGCGATCAGGTGCAATTTTCTTAACTTCGGCAATAAAATGCGGATTAACCTGCCAATCAGGCGATTCTTTCCAGGGAATCGATATGGCACCGGGAGGATGTCCGACAAAGGAATGCTCAACTTTTGTTCTTACATCCACTAATACGGCATCGGAATTATTCTGTAACAAATCCCATGATTGTTGTGGATCTAAATTTTCTATCATTGTGTTTAATCTCTATATGCGTTTTTGGCGCGCTACTCTATATCCATACAGAGTCACAGGATGGGCTGATAAAACAGCAATTCATCCGCTTTAGGATTGCCTATTATCTCATCCCTTAGGCCGCGGTCAAGAAATCGACTCTCGACGATGGCGCCGAAACTGAGCTTTGGCAACCACAATAGATGATTTTTTGTTGGCGGACGCTGGTGTTCAGGCTTTGCCTGCAGGCATAAACCGCTACATAATCATTCGTTACAGACAAAAATATGCAGGCAGCCGCCGCCAGGAAAAACACTACTTTTTCTTATTCCGCTCCCGGCAAACTAACCCGAGGTTCCAGCCATTCCTGCAAAAAATCCATAAATCGTCTGACTTTGGCTGACAAATATTTCCGGTGCGGGTATACCGCATGAACATCCAGAGGCGGCGAAGTGTAATCTTCAAGCACAACCTTCAGCCTGCCCTTTTCAATATCCCTGCCGACAATGTAAGTAGGCAGCATTATCAAGCCTAAGCCGTTAATAGCAGCGATCCGTATCGGATCGGCAACGTTTGCCTGCATCCGCCCTGAAACGGTTATTCCGGTGTAACCGGCCTCGCCCTTGAATAGCCATTTATTCCTCGGCGCGATAGCCCAATTAACCAGGCAACTATGATTTTCCAAGTCTTCCGGTGTTTGGGGAATACCGTGCTGGGCAAAATATGCCGGCGACCCGCAAACGACCAACGACGAACTGGCTAATTTCCGGGCGAACATACTGGTATCGTCCAACGCCCCCAGAGAAATAGCGACATCGATTCCTTCGTCAATCAAATCGCCGGGGCTGCTCTGTAAAATCATCTCTATCGTTAGATCGGCATGTATTTTCAAAAATTCCGACACGGCGCTGGCAATATGCGTCGCGCCGATGACCGGCGGCGCACTGATTCTTAAAACGCCTCGCGGCTCGGTCTGTAAATGCGTTACCGCGGCCTCCATCTCCTCAACCTCAAGCAGCACTTGCTGGCATCGTTCCAGATAGGATGCCCCCACATCGGTCAGGCTTAAACTGCGCGTGGTTCGATTGAACAGCCGCGTCCCCAGCACGCCCTCGAGATGCATAATATGTTTGGTTGCCATGGCCCTGGAAATATCCAGATCACGCGCACCACCAGCAAAGCTTCCGGCCTTTGCGACGCGAACGAAAACGTTCATGCTGGTCAATTTATCCATTTCATTCTCTCTTTAGATTTTGCAAAGACCGATACCCGGCCGTCTTCTACGCTTAATGTTTGTACATTATATTTAACAAAACCAATTATTTCCTAACAAGAAATAATTAGTTTATTGTACGCCATATTGTATCCAATAAATATCCCTGTATAGTTAGCTACACAGATCGACAACTCGAAATTTATTAAGCGGCTTCAGCAATGCATGATGCTCTTAAACTGTTTTACAGGGCGCAAATAAAGACATTCTTATCCGTTTAATATTTACGCTAAGTAGCCAAGATTTTATTTGCGACCATTTTATTTTCTCAGCCGTGTTATCTTTCGGCATTGCTTTCCTCAGCAATATGAAAATAAAAGCGAAACAGGCAGCCTAGTCCATCTGGTTTAACTACCTCCTAGTTATCATAGCAACAAGCAGATCCTCCTCATAACATCCAGCTTGTTATTTTCACCTCCCTCTGCAACAGCATTGGGAGGTTTTTTTTGCCATTCATAATACCGAAGCAGATGCCTGTCCGCTCACAAGCCGTCTATCTTCTTTCCACAATAAATCTTCAATTTCACACTGCGGTATAAAACCCGTAACAGCGCCGGCTAAGATGCCCCTAACCCGTTCAAAATCGTCGTCTTTTGTAGCCTGTTCCAATACCCCCAGCATTTTCTCAAGCTCAGTCCACGGAATAACATGTTCCTGCGCGCTCATAATTCTGGCGTGCCCGGTTTTTGAAACATTATCGCCAATCAAAAGCTCCTCATAGAGTTTTTCTCCGGGCCTTAAACCTGTAAAACTAATTTCAATATCGCCGTCGGGATGCTCGGCATCCTTGATTTCCAGGCCGCTCAAATGGATCATCCTCTTGGCTAAATCGACAATACGAATAGGTTCGCCCATATCCAGCACAAAGACATCGCCGCCCCGCCCCATTGCCCCGGCCTGAATAACCAACTGCGATGCTTCAGGTATAGTCATGAAATAACGGATGATTCTTTCATCGGTAACCGTTACCGGCCCGCCTCTTGCGATCTGCTCTTTAAACAACGGCACTACGGAACCGGAAGAACCTAATACATTGCCAAACCGCACCATAGTAAAACGGGTCTCGGCAGTTACACCTGCATCCATGCTGTCGTCAGAACTATTAACCGCCTTTAAACTGAGCGCCTGCAAAATCAGTTCGGCAAAGCGCTTGGTCGCGCCCATCGTATTAGTCGGCCTGACGGCTTTATCCGTTGAAATAAGCACAAAGGTTTCAACTCCCGACTTTATCGCGGCTTGTGCCGTATGATAAGTACCGAAGATATTATTCCAGACCGCTTCGCCCGGATTCCTCTCGACCATCGGCACATGCTTGTAAGCCGCTGCATGATAGATTGTTTGCACCTTGAAAGTTTTGCATACTTTTTCAACGCGGCCGCCATTCGCGACAGACCCCAGGACAGGGATAAGCGTTATTTCCTCAGTATTTTTTATATCGCCAGGGATGCTGTGGGAAACGGCGCGGCGTTGGCTCAATAAATGCCGCAGCTCTTTTTCTATCGCGTAAAGCGCAAACTCGCTTATTTCAAAGAGAATTAAGGACTTCGGTTGTAACCGGATAATTTGCCGGCAAAGCTCCGAGCCGATAGATCCACCGGCGCCGGTCACCATCACCACCTTCCCGGCAATATTGGCGTTAAGCAACGATTGATCCGGCGCCACTGCATCGCGCCCCAACAGGTCGGCAATGTCGACCTCCTGTAATGCATCGACGGTCACTCTGCCGTGGGCAATATCGGACAGGCCGGGCATCGACATCACATGAACGGCGAAAGGTTCCAACAAATGGATAATTTCACTTTTACGCGCCCGGTTAGCCGACGGCATGGCCAGCAGGACGTCCGAAACCTGGTATTTTTCTATCAGATACCTCAAGGAGCTGAGCGGATAAATACGCAGCCCATTGACCTTTTGTTTATGCAGCAACGCGTCATCGTCAATGAACGCGACCGGCTTGAACTCGCTGCCATAACCCAATGCGGAAGCCAGCTGTGCGCCGGCATTTCCCGCGCCATAAATAACTACGTTTTTTTTGCTGGTTTTTTTTATCGCCCGGCCTCCCGACAAGTTTAAATAAACCTCTTCCAGCCACCAGCGCGCAAAAAAACGGCTGCCGCCTACCAACAACATCATATTCAGCCAATTTAACGGCAACACCGTCCGGGGAACACCTTTGATACCTGACTCATACAGGACAAACGCAAAAACCAGTGCATAAAGCGTAGTTGCCTGAATAATGGCCCACAGCGCCCTGACTTCGATATAACGAATAATCGCACGGTACAAACCCAACTTAATAAAAATCGGCACAGCAATGGCAGGCGCAGCAGCAAACAAATACCATTCATTACCTTTAGGGGCATACAGCCATCCCCAACGTAAAGAAAGAGCAGCCCAAAGAGCGAACACCGCAAAAAAAATATCGGCGCTGATTAAAATAAACGCCTTCTTCTGCCGCGTAAGACCAATGAACCAGCACGCTAACCGTGATCTCATCAATTATCCCTGTTTTGTATAGCAATTTTCATTAATAACCGGCTTATTATACCCGAACCGATAAGCTCACTTGCCCAACCTGATTTGAGTCCGATGATCGCCGGCCTTATAACGATATGCCACCAACAATAGCGGCAAATACGCCGCCATGAGTCCCACAATTCCGTCCAATTTTCCTAATGCCACCAAACCCGCGACAGGCATCAACCAAAAAATATTAATAGCGCCTATTGCCAAAGTAACGGGCCGATGAGCGCCTCTGAGGCGGGATGCATATTGATAAGCGTGACTATGGTGCGCCACATAAAACTTCTCGCCGCGCAAGACTCTGCGGCACAAGGTAACGGTTGCGTCAACGATGAATACACCCAGCAAAATCAACCACGCCCATAATAAGCGGGCATCAACCCATGCAGCCTGGACCGAAAGCAGAGCCAGCATGATCCCCAAAAAACCGCTACCGGCGTCGCCCATAAAAATACGGGCGGGCGGAAAATTCCAAACAAGAAATCCCGACACTGCGCTAGCCAGAACAATGGGCGACATCCAAGCCGCCGAATCCGGCATGACAAGCCAAGCCATCAAAGCGCCGCCGCAACAGACAGTGATCGCCTCAATGCCGGCAAGACCGTCAATGCCATCCATGAAATTGTACAGATTGAGCACCCAGACGATATAAACCGCGGCGCATACATGCCCAAACCAGCCAAAATCCAGCCCATAGCCAAAAATCGTGAGCGTCGGCAGGCCGCCCAGCCAATAAAGCCCCCAAAGCGCGGAACCAAAATGAACCAATAAACGCCAGCGTGCGCCAACATGCCCATGATCATCCAGAAAACCGATTATCGCAACGGCGGCCCCAGCCCCCCATAAAGCTAAACATACAGAAGTAGAAAGAAGATCAAGCGCGTTTAAAATGGGCAAGATAGTTAAAAACGATGCCACAATCGCAACACCGCCGCCCCGAGGCGTCGGCACCGAGTGCGAACTACGCGCATTAGGCATATCGATTAAGTTCTTCGCCAATGCGTACCGGCGCAAACAACCGGTGAGCGTCCAAGACATTACAGCCATTAACAACGGAATCCACCAAAAAACCATTTGCACCTCTTCTAATAATTGATGATTGTATGAGACAGGAACAACGGGGAGTGCCGATCCCCTACAGGAAATCGTCAAAGAGAAACACTCGAATGACTTAACTTGAATAGTACCGATAGTTAAACAGCTTATAATTTTTGTAAAAAATCTGCTGCCGTTTTCTTTAAAGCATCATCCACGCTCATCGGCGGCTGCCAGCCTAACAGATCGCGCGCCTTGCTAATATCGACCTGAAGCGAATTACACAAACGTTGCGCTATTTCACGCCGGCCCAACAACATAGCGCCGGCTTTTAATATCCAGACCGGCACGGAAAACAGCTTGGCGGGCTTTGCCAATGCTTCACCCATACGCAGCAACAGTTCGGTTGTAGACAAATCCTCGTCGTCCCCGGCTAAAAATATTTGATTAGCTGCCGCCGGATGATCGATGCAAGTTATAATCAAATCGACCAAATTATCCAACGCCACAAAACTGCGCTTATTATGAATCGCCCCCAAAGGCAGGGGCACGCCTCGCTCCAACCAGCGCATCATCGCGTAAAAATTGGCTTTCACGCCCGCCCCGTAAACCAAGGGCGGCCGGATAATCACTAATTCCATACCCGACTCATCGGCCAACTGCCGTAACGCCTCTTCCGCTTCCAGCTTGGAAATACCATAAGGATCGAACGGCGCCGGTTTATCCTCAGCGGTATACGGCCGCCCTTCCGGCGTACCTTCGCCGTTCACCTTAATCGAGCTGATAAAAATGAAACGTTGCACACCGGCATCGCATGCTTGCAAGGCGAGATTCCAACTACCATCTACATTGACCTTGCGGAACGCATCCAGTGGATCGACGGCATTGTCTCTCATGATATGCGCACGCCCAGCGAGATGAATGACCACTTTTATGCCGGCCAAAGCCGCCGTCCAATCGGTTTCAGCGTTTATCTCGCCGACTGACACGGTGTTAATATTCTCAACCGGCGTTGTTGAAGAACGCACCGCCTCCCGGATAGATTGCCCTTGCCGAACCAGCTCAGTACAGAGCGCCCTACCGACAAAACCATTGGCCCCTGTAACCAGCACCGAAGGAGAACCGCCACGGATATTATTTTGCATCGGGTTTTGACCACACTACTCTATTTATATAATCCACATAACTTGCCACAACCCTTACAATTTGCGTCGAAACATGAGGATTCTCATAATCGGCAATCGGCAAAACCGGACGGGCGTCTTTCCGGTATTGAGCGCTGACAATGCCGATGGCTTCGAGTACCCGCTCCTTTTTCAGGCCGCTCATAATCAAGGTGCCGACATCCATTCCCTCAGGGCGCTCATGCGCATTACGAAGGGTAATTGCACACAAATTAAGCAAGGAAGTTTCTTCGGTAATCGTTCCGCTATCGGAAAGCACACAAAATGCCTCCATCTGTAATTTGATATAGTCGAGGAAACCGAATGGCTTGGCGAAGATAATCCGCTTATCTATAGATGAAATACCTAGCTCTTCCAATCGTTTACGGGTTCTCGGATGAGTAGAGACCAGAATCGGAAAGTTATACTGGGCAGCAACTGCGTTCAAAGTCTCCAGTAAATCCTGTAGAGCTTCCGGCGAGTCAACGTTTTCCTCGCGATGGGTGCTGACCAGGAAAAACTTTCCAGGCTGCAAAGACAAACGGGAAACAACATCCGATGCCGAAATCTTCGGCAGGTAATAATCCATCACCTCGCGCATATGCGAGCCGGTCTTGATGATAGTTTCGGGTCTGATGCCTTCCGCAATCAAATAACGGCGAGCGTGTTCGGTCAGCACCAGATTAATATCCGACAAATGATCCAACACCTTGCGGTTTAGCTCTTCCGGCACACGCTGGTCGAAACACCGGTTCCCCGCTTCCATATGAAACACCGGAATTTTACGGCGTTTTGCCGAGATAACGGCCAGGCATGAATTGGTGTCGCCATACAACAGCACCGCATCCGGCTGCTCTCGCGCCATCACTTCATCGGACTTCTGAATAATCTGGGCAATGGTTTGAGCTACATTATCGCCAACTGCCTCCAAAAAATAATCGGGCTTACGAATTTCCAGGTCGTCAAAAAAAATTTGATTCAATTCGTAATCGTAATTCTGCCCGGTATGCACCAGAATATGCTGCATATCCCGGTCAAGCGCCGCGATTACCCGGCTCATCTTAATAAGTTCGGGTCGCGTCCCGACGATTGTCATAACCTTAAGCACGATCTATCTCCTGAATAAAATCCAAATTCTGTAACAAAAACTTCACTTGTCCTACCTCCAAACATCCCGTGTCGTGAAAAGTACAATCCATATAAGATTACCTATCCTTTCCGCCCTGCGAAACCAAGCGCAAACGCTCTATTAACCGATCAACCAAATCACCATGATCGAAATGTTCTTGGTAGTACTTGCGTCCATTGCCGCCCATTTTCTCGCGTTCATCCGGCGACAGCGCATAAAGACGCAAAACCGTATCCGCCAACGCCCTTGCGTCTTCCGCCGGCGTAGCCAGTCCGGCTCCGGCTTCAACGACCAACCGCGCGCCCTCGCCATTCAAACAGGCAATGATCGGTTTCCCGGCCGCCATATACGCCTGTATTTTGTTGGGAATGGTGGCTGCAAAAATCGGCTTATCCGCGAGCGTCACTAATAACGCCGATGCTTTCTGCATGAAGCCGGGCATCGTCTCTACCGGAAACCTTCCCGGCAGATGAAGGTTGCTTAATCCGCGCCGCTCCGCCTCTTGCACCATCCATTCGCGAGAACTGCCGTCGCCCAGAACAACAAAATGAATGTCCTTTTGTTCTTGCAGCAGGATTGCCGCTTCAACGATCACATCGACAGCCTGCGCGGCACCGATATTACCGGCAAACATCACCGAAAAGCCTTCCGCTAAACCGTCCACCGGTGGCGGCGCATCAGTGGCGGGCATTGCAAAAACGCTGTCCACCGAATTAGGCTGGTACAAGATCGGCGTCCCCGATGCCAACGCGCGAACCGGCGCCTCAAACGCCCTCGACTGCACCAAAAGCAAATCGACATGGCGATAAATCATGCGCACGACCTGCTCGACCAGTTTAAGTACCGTGCGATTTTGCACATGCCCGGTCGCCGACAGACTCTCCGGCCATAGATCCTGCACCCACAACACCACCGGGCAAGCGGTCAGCCAGCCCAGGAAGATGGCCGGAATGGCCTGGAGTATCGGCGAAGGCGCATAGATAAAAATCACGTCGAATTTTTTCTTGCGCAGCATCCAAGGGCCAAACAACAGCCCGGACACAATGAACGACAGATAATTCAGCGCCAGGCGCAAAGCGCCGCGTCCTCGCGCCAGCAACGGAATGCGGTTGACGGCTATGCCTTGGACCGTTTCGCTCTGCAATCCCCAGGCGCGGTATCCCGTAAATATTTCCCCGCGCGGATAATTCGGCTTGCCGGTCAGCACCTCGACCTCGATGCCTTTCTCCTGCAAGGTATTGGCGACGTCGTTGATCTGAAAACCTTCCGGCCAGAAGTATTGGCTGAAAATCAAAACCCGCACGTTATTCCCCGTTTGCCAAAACGAATGCAATGAACTGTCCGGCATCCAGTAACGGCAGCGGCTGTTCATTAATGCCGATGAAGCGCTTCACTGCCTTGGCGATAGATATTGCCGAATGGGGATCGAATGTCTGCTCAGGATCAAGCACATCGCGCACATAATCCAACTCCGACGCCAACACCGGCAAACCGGCCTGCCTGGCTTCAATCAACGGCAAACCGAATGATTCGAAAGTTGAAGGATAGATTGACGCCCCCGCTTTTTTATAAAGCGCCAACACATCTTGATGAGATAAACCGGTCATATTCTTCACTTTCAACCCATATTGCCGGCGCATTATATCAATATCCCGGCATAATCCGGCAAAACGCGCCTCGTCCAGGGTTAAGCAGAGCGAAGGAAACAGTCCCTCTTCAGCCAGCAGACGCCAAGCCTCGATTAACCGGCGATGGTTCTTGTGCGGTTCCCCGGACGCGACATAAACAAAATCGTCACGCTGTTGTCTTTCCGCTTGCGGAATACCGCGGACATAGCCGGCCGGCTCAGCGACGAAAGGAAGAATGCGCACCTTGGCCCGGCCTTGCGTTATCAACTGCAATAAATTTTTCATTGTCGACGTTTGCACGACGAACTCGTTGGCGTTTGCAATCCTACCCGACAGCCACAGCCGCTCCATGACAAGCCGCAAGCGCACTTTCAGCGGGAACCCGTCCAACTTAACGTTATCGATCAAATAACGGTTCTGGATAAACACCACGACACGCCCTCGCAGTTTGAATAACGGCGGCAGGTTGCCGAAACATAGCACCACATCCCGCGGATCGACATTCCGGCTGAGCCAGCGCTCGGCGCTAAGGCGCTGGCCGATAGCAGGAGCAACAAACTTGACCTCGATATTTTCGGGCATATTGGCGGGCGGCACCATGCGCCGGTCAAGCAGCGCCACGGTTTGATAATCATCTTGAACCGCTTCAAGCAACGCAGACAACAACGCACGCCCCCCGCCCTGATGAATATTGGTCGCATGGATAATCAACCTATGCATAAAGTTCCCGGCATAGCGTCAACATTATTGCCTGCTCACTCATTGAAAATTGCAAGCAAGCCATCGTAGTACTTCAACCCTTGATCGCCCTGAATAAACGCCCGTCCCGCTTCGCGCATGGCCCGGACTTCGGCGTCAGGCATTGCCATAATCTTATCGTGCAGCGCTTGCCACGAGGAAAATCGCCTGCAATCGATATAAGCCTCTTCCGGTATCAACTCGTTGATGTCTGTCGCCCCCAGATATAAAGGGATTGTGCCTGCGTATAAACAATCGAAAATCTTCTCGGTGACGTATCCTTTCATCAACATGTTTTCAAAACATAAGGCAAAATTATACCGGCTCAATACCTCGTATTTGGAAGCGCACGCGCCTTTGTAAATCGACATCAGCGTGCGGCGATGACGCCAGTAAGGCAGCCACAGCGAGTTGCGCGACCACCATCTATCCCAGCCGCGTCCATACAAATCGATGGCGCCGGACTTTGCAAACGCAGCCATTGCTTCGATACGCCGGCTGTACAGCTCGCTGTCGTAAGACGCCGGCTTATGGTTGCCGTTGATTATCACGATACGGTTTAACCGTTGTTCGCGGCGCCAAAAATCAATCATCACGTCTTTATGCGGTTGCGGCCAATAAAGTTTGCGCAATCTGGATCGATCCACGCCTTTCAGCGAATAACCGTCGCCCTCGGTATTGTGAACGTAAACCCGCTCAAAAGCGGCAGTCAGTTCCGGCAATGCCCGGTATAAACCGGGATCGACCACCGGCGGCTCGAACAGCACAAAGGCCCGAAGCCTGACATCACTGCACTCGCCGCTCAGCCTCCGGTAATTTTCCTGTACGCCCAGCGAGTAATAATCGCCGGTCAGGTCCTGATCCGTTTGCCGCAGTAAATAATCCGCCGTATGCAAATCGATGCCCTGCTGCTCAAGCGCTACGCGTAGACGAATGAACGGCGCCAGCGTGTCGTCGCGATTCAGTACCGGGTCGCTAGCGTCGAACAGCCGGTCTTCGTAATAAGCCTTATAGGACGGATCGACATAAATGGTTTTTACTTGGCTGTCAGTCATTTGCGGGTCACCCGTTTGATGTAAACCAGCGATGTTTTCCCGAACTTATCCAGGTTCAGTAAAATCAGCAATTTCACATAGATTCCGATTAATAGAACGAATGCGCCGCGCTTACTGCTGACTGCGCTTGCCAGTGCGTCCCACGAAAAAATATCCCGAACCAGCCTGTCTGCCTGTTTCGGCCGGCCGACGATAAACAGGTTGGCGGCGCGCATGACGCGATCCCTGCACTCCAGCCGCCTGTAATTGTTAAAATCCGTCCGGTCAAGCAATGCCCGAACCTGTTCCTGCGCCAGATAATGGTCGATAACAACAAAAAAATCGGCGCGTTCAGTACCCAGGCGAACCCGCGCCGAATACTGGCTGTCGCTGATCCGGTAGCGCATTAACCGCTCCTGCAAATACCCTACCGGGTGGGATTGCAGTATTCGCAGCCACAAATCCAAATCGGCGCTGGACTTGAATAATTCGCCGCGCCAGCATTTGAGTTCCTGCCGGTACACGGGCGTGCGCACCATGACACTCGGGCAAATAAGAAAATTCGAATGCCGTAACACAGCCTTGAACAGGGTCGTAAAATCATAAAGCCCGCTTGGCGACGCGATGCCTCGCGGCAAACGCATTTCCCCGATCTTATTGCTCGTCTCGTCAATCAGGCTGGCTTCGGTAAACACGGCTCCGGCTTCCGGGTGCGCTTCCAGGAAAGCCACTTGCCTTGCAATCATGTCCGGCTCATAGACATCGTCGGCATGAAATATCGCGGTATATTGCCCTTCCGCCAACTGGATGCAGCGGTTGAAATTACCTTCGCCGCCAATGTTCAGGTCATGGCGATGCACCGTGACTCGCGGGTCCGCGATCGATTCAATGATCGCCAGCGTTTCATCGCTCGAAGCATTATCCGAAACATGAATGACCAGATTGGCGTAAGTCTGCGCAAGAATCGACTCCAGCGTTTCCCGGATAGTCGCGGCCGCGTTGTAAGTCGGGATGCAGACGCATACCAATGGCAGCCCGTTACTCATCCACTAGCCCCATTCTCCGGAAAACTTTTTGAAAACGCCCGGCGAAAGTATGTTCGTTGAGGGTGCGCTTGAATCCGGCAGCGGCAATGGCTTCGCGAAGCTCCGCATGCGCCAGGAAAAAATGCACCTTATCCACCAGATCGTCCGGGTCGGTATAAACGCCAAGCTCGCGGTTGATGTCGTAATAGCTTTCCAAGCCCTCGACGTAATACGAAAGCTGGAACGAGCCGCAGCCGTTGACTTCGAAGATTCGCGCTTTCAGTTGCTCGATGTTCTTCTTGCTGCGCAACCTGTTGATCAAGGCGCGCGGAGAAGACAGCAAATAACGCGCATCCCACGGAGCCGAATTGGACAGGTTAAGGTTGATCCGGCTTTCATTGAACAATTTGACCATGCCGTCCTGGTCGATCTCGCCTTTAGGCCAACGATAGCCCATCACCTCGACCTTGATCCCGCTGCTCTCAAGCCGCTTGATCAGCCATTCCCGGTAAGGATGCCAGGCGCCGACGAAGGACACGTCGTATTTTTTCGGGACATCCATTTTGCAAAATATGTGCTCGTTACAGCCGAACGGAAAGTGGATCGCATTGGACAGCCCGAGTTCGCGGTACTTCATTTCGCCGTAAATATCCGGTGTGGTGAAAAAATCGAAATGGCGCGCCCAGAAACGCGAATACTCCACGCGCCAAGTATCGTCATGGAAAAAACACAACGTCGTCGTATGTTCGCGCAGTTGGTCGATGACGTCCGGTTCGAACTGGTCGGTATATAACGAAAACAGGGTCACGGCCGGCCGCCATTCCCGCGTGCGCGCCAGCAGTTTTTGGTTCATGCCTTCCCTGCCCAAGGCTTGCAGCTCGCCCATGTAATCGAACAACTCGACCTCATGGCCCATTTGTTTAAGACTCTGGTAAAAGTTGAAATATTCATAGGAATATTCCCGCTTTGGATCGCCATAGGTATGCAGCATGCACGCCAGTAATATTTTCACTTAGCCCCCTCGTTACCGGAACGTGAATTAATGCTAACGATGCTCGTCAGCATAGCTTGCGCTTGCCGAGACAGAAGCGCCCATGAAATGACCAGATAAGCTGCACATAAACCGACGCCCGCAACCCATACCTCCCAACCCTGCATAGCACTATTAATAAAATATGCCGCGCCAATCCCCGGCAACACCGCCAGGCAAAAATGCCGCATAATTGACGGCCAGCATACTTTCACCTTTGACTCCGTTTGCCTGGCTATGTCTTTGGGCAACAACCAATAAACAGTAAAAAGGGCTGACAGAAAAGTACCTAAAGCCACTCCGCCAATACCCCACCAACGAATAAATATGACCGATAACGTAAAATTAACCATTGCCTCCGCCACTCCAATCCACAACATAGAGCGAGTAGCGTTCATCCCCGATAATAAATTCGCATGAAGGTTGACGGCCGATAGAACATAACCGTATCCCCCCAGCGCAAAAACAACCAATTCTCCACCGTAGCCTGATAATCCCGTCCATAACAAAATAATGGGTTTAGCAAACACCAGACCGCCAACCCACGCTAAACCGCCGAATACGATCATTATTGACAATGCGTTTTCGTAAGTCTGGCTCAACCATGCCCATTCGCTTTGACCGGCAGCATTGCCGAACATTGGCATTAACACTGAATTAGCTAATACAAAAATAGAAAAAGCAGTGGCAAACAACTTAAATGTAATCGCATAAGCCGTCACGCTTCCCGGTCCCAAAAAATAGCTGATCACCAGATTATCGGTATTCCAAACGACCATCGCGGCTATGCCGATGAAAAAAAACCGGCTGCCGCTGCCAAGCAGGTCTTTGGTTACCGCCGCATCCGAATTTAATCTTACGGCCCGCTGCATCATTTTGCGGTGACGCAAAGAAAAATGCACGCCAGCCAATAATCCCGCCAAGAGCTGCCCTCCCCCGGTCAAACAGGCCAGCACAACCAAGTCTCCCGACACATAAATGGTAATCAGCAACGCGCTAAAAGAGAAAATTATCGGGAGCAGGACCACATAAAACCGCTCCCAATGCACTTCCTGCAAGCCTATGAAAGCCGAAGTAAATGCAATTGTAGGCAAACGTAACAAATAAAATATGACAGTAGCCAATACTGCGGCTATTGCCTCATCTTTGAGAGTATTCGGAATATCGCCCAAAAGACCGACCCAACTCTCTGCAAATATCGCAGCCAGTCCGGCAAGAGCGATTAAACATAATGCAATTCGGCATAGCAGCCATAAAGCCCGCCAAAAAATGACTCCTTGGGCTTCCCAGTCGCTATGCTTGGCTATCAATGTTGAGGCGGCAGTGCCGGTACCCAATGGCGATAAGCCGAGATAGGCTACGATAGAACCGATGACCAGCCATATGCCGTATTTAAGAGGTTCAAAATAGCTAAGCCCTATCGGGACTGAAATCACTCCCAAAACAATAGAGACGATTTGCGCGCTTGCTCCGCTCACTACCCCTTTCAAAAAAATTGCGCGTTTTGTCGGGCGATTAGGCTTCATGAACGCCTTGCGGTTCTTCTTACAGCGTACAAAGTTTTGACAGCCCACCTTGGCACAAACAATAGAGGCAGGTCAAAAAGCCAGAACCGGGGAAATACTCTAAAAATTTTAATCAACCTGCCAACCTGTGCAAGATCCAGTACCCAGCCATTAAGCTTCGCGATTAATATATGCATCCAAAATCCTTTGTGCCATCGATTAATAGCGTCCATCTTATTTTTATAACTAACCGAATCGTTTAATTGCATGACCATTTCACAGTATTCGCATACGATTCTAAGAAACAGTCCATTCCGGTTCCATCTGACCTCTGCTTGATTAAACATAATAGGAGGCGACGCAATAAAATACGATTCTTCCTTTTCAGCAATTGCCAGCACCATGCGCACATGAAACCAATAATCTTCCGTTAATTTTCTAATGTTCGAGAGCTTTAGCCATGACTCCCTGCGCACGATAATCGTAGGAGTCAAGCCGATATGATCTTTTAAGACGGAAAATACGGAATCGACATTATCGAATCGAATATCCTCCGTCAGACCTAATGGATTTTTATCCCTGATGATCCAGTTAGCCCCGTAAATATCGGCAGATATAGAGATAAAACCTAATCGACCGGCATTTTTTCCGATAATTTCCAAGACCTTTTGTATGCAGCCGTTTGTCATTTTGTCATCATCGCCAAACAGCCAGACATATCTCCCTGCGGCGTATTCGACAGACAAATCGTAATTTTTCATTGGTCCCAAATTTACAGGATTTCTTCGATAATGAATTTGCCCATGCTTGCCCTGATATTTACTCACAATATCGGCAGTCTCATCTGTGGATGCATTATCGGAAATCAGTATATCGACCCCCGGTTGTAGCTGAGTAACCACGCTATCAAGTGTCTCGCGAAGCGTACCCGCGCCGTTATAAGTCGGGATAGCAATGGTAAGAAGAATTTCTCCGGCAGTATCTTGCATCATGTCAATATCGCGCTCTGCCGTTTCATTGTGCTGAGCACTGTCTCCGATTCCAGCAATACGCCCTGCAAAGAAGTTAAGCTGGGCCGATAGCCAAAATTTGCGGCATGGGTGTTTAACGAATAGTAATAAGGCTTGCTGCCCGTTGCATTAACACCGGGACTTACTTCGGTCGTTTCATAACGCAGCCCGAATTTTTCTTGCATGGCCGCTAATAACTTCGGCTTATCGATAGGGGCCAGGCTGTAACAATCGACAGCCGCGTTAACAGCGGGCGCCGAAAGAAGCGCGCAAACCAGCTGATAAAAATCGGCCGGATGCAGGTAGTCGCGCACGATGTAATCGGCTGAAGTTTTCAATACCGTGTTGTCGCGAATCGCGCGCAAAATATCCGTGATCAAAAACCGCGCCGATATATCCTGGGTGCGGCTGAAATAATTAAATACCCGTATATCGATGATAGGCAGTTCGGGATGGGCGCGATGCCTGCATTCCGCGTGCAGCTTGGCGACCCCGTACCATTCCTGAGGAGGCAGGTCGTTGATCGCGACCAACGCCGGCGTATTCCGGGTTACCGGTTGGTTAAAGCTTGATCCATAAGCCGCGCCGCTGCTCAAAAACAGGTAACGGCAGGCGGGGTGGCTTTGCAAATAGTCCAGCACCAGCTGATCGAAATGCAAGGTCACATCAAAAATGGCATTGCCCATGGCCAGCGCTTGCGCCGGATTGCCGACACCGACAAAGTTGATGACGGCATCGAAGTCATGCTCGGCAAATGCTGAAAAGTCATCGACCGGATAGCGGCCCGGCAGGCCTACGGATTCCAACCACTTCGCTACCTCATCCGGGCGGCGCGCAAACAAATGCAGCGACTTGTCCCGGTCAACGGAAAAAGAAACAATCAAGTCCCCGGCAATCCGGCTGGTTGCGCCCAGAATGGCAATTTTCATCATGAAATCGAGTTCCGATTAACCATTTAGCGGTGGAAACTGTTCATCCAGTTTTGCACCGAACGCCAAGCGCGGACGGCATTCGGTCGCCCCGTCCATGATAATCTCGATCAGCAGCGGGCCGTTGCGCTCGGTTATCAGATTCAGGGCGCGCTCCGCGTCGGCCGCGTTTTCGGCGCGATGGGCTTCGATGCCGTAAGCCCGAGCAATATCGGTGAACGACGGGCTGCTGTAGCCTTTTTGCGTGGACTGGTTGCGGCCGTCGAAATACATATCCTGGAAATTCTTGACCATGCCCAGCACTGAGTTATTCATGACGATGATGGTCAGGTCCAAGTCCAACCGCTTCAGCGTGTCCAGCTCCTGGATGTTGATTTGCAGGCTGCCGTCGCCGGTAATCACGACCGTTTTATGCTTGGCTTGGATGGCGATGCCCAATGCAGCGGGCAACGCAAAGCCCATCGCCCCCATGCCGCCGCTGTAATGGACCGCTTGGCCCGGCGACAGGCGCAGGCTTTGCGCGGCCCACATCTGATGGTTACCGACATCGCAGACATAATCGACCGGATGCCCGGCCAAAACCCGGTTCAACTGCTTAACCACTTCACTGGGGCTGATTGCCCAGTCCGCGTATTCATCCCGCTGAGCCCGGTCGCGTTGTGCCGACAGCTCGGCCAGCCACTGCTCATCCAAACTCGGAAACGCATTCGCCCGGAGCGGGAATGCTTTAAAAAAACTTTCCGCCGACGCACAGATATTCAGGTCGGCCTGAACGCGGTTATTCAATTGCGCGGGATCGATGTCTATCTGGACGATTCGCGCTTTGCGGGCAAAATCGGCCACGTCGGCGCCTGTTTGCCGGACGTCAAGCCGCGCGCCGACTACGATCAACAAATCGCAGTTTTGCACCGCCCAATTGGCTTCGCGATTGCCGTAACTGCCGATCATGTTGAAGTAATTGTTGCTTGCGGCCACCCGCTCATGCCCCATCAGCGTCGACACATACGGAATGCCCAGCGCATCCGCCGCGGCCAGCCACGCGTCCATCGAATCGGCCCAGCGCGCGCCGCCGCCGATGCAAATCAGCGGGCGTTGCGCCTCTTTGCACACCGCTTCCAGGTTCTCCAGCTCGTTCAAGCTTATTTCCGGCCCGGTGCTGACGTCCAGCGGCACATTCAGCCAGTGCTCAACCAGCGCATCGGGAATATCGACGCGTTGGACATTGTTCGGAATATCCAGCAATACCGGGCCTTGGCGTCCGCTCAACGCCAGCGACAGCGCTTTATGCAATTGCGGCAGCAAATCGTCGGCAGTATCCACCCGCACCGCATATTTGGTCAGCGACCGCGCCACTTCGACAATATCCAGCTCTTGAAAACCCTGCTGCCTGATCGCTTGGCCGCCTTTGAGTTCATGGGTGTTAACTTGGCCGGTGATGAACAAACAGGGTACCGAATCGAACCAGCAACTGCCGATGCCGGTCAGCAAATTGGTCGCGCCGGGGCCGCTGGTTCCCATCGCCAGCGCGACCGTCTTGCCTTTGCAGTGCCGGGCCACGCCTTCGGCCGCGAACGCCGCCGATTGTTCGTGGTGCATCGAGACGATGTCGAATTGCCCCGATTCGGCGAAGCTGTCCAGCATATGCGTGATCATGCCGCCGACGAGTTCGAAGCAAGTTCGAACCCGGTGGGAGGTCAGGAATTTGGCGAGTGCGTCGGAAGCTTTCAAATCAAATCCCGGCGGTTACGATTTTACGCCCAGGAAGGCTTCGATTTGCCCGGCCGCGTAATCCAGCATTTGTTCGGTCAGGCCGGGGTAGACGCCGATCCAGAACGTGTTGTTCATGATCTCGTCGGTGCGGGCCAGCTCGCCGCTGACGCGGTAGTTGCGGCCTTTGAAATACGGCTGGCGGGTTAGGTTGCCGGCGAACAGCAGGCGCGTACCGATCTTGTGCCGGTCCAGGTGTTTCAGCAGCTCGACGCGCTCGATGCCGGCCGACGCCTTGATCGTGATCGGGAAGCCGAACCAGGACGGCTCACTACCGGCGGTCGCTTCCGGCAGGATCAGTTTGTCCGCGCAGGATTGCAGCCGTGTTTTCAGGTATTCGAAATTGCGTTTGCGCGCGACGATAAAGTCCGGCAAGCGATCCATCTGCGCCAGCGCGCAAGCGGCCTGCATGTCGCTGATGTTCAGGTTGTAGCCCAAATGCGAGTAGGTGTATTTATGATCGTAGCCCTTGGGCAGGTCGCCGAGCTGCCAGCCGAAACGTTTTCGGCAGGTGTCGTCGCAGCCGGGCGGGCAAAAACAATCCCGGCCCCAATCGCGGAACGATTCGACGATTTTTTTCAGTTTGCTGTCTTTGGTGAACACGATGCCGCCCTCGCCCATCGTGATATGGTGGGCCGGGTAAAAACTACAGGTGGCGATATGGCCGAACGTACCGACGTGTTGACCTTTATATAGAGAGCCTAATGCATCGCAGCAATCTTCAATCACCCACAGATTATGTTTTTGCGCAATCGCCATCACCGCATTCAGGTCATACGGATTGCCCAACGTATGCGCAATCATGATCGCACGGGTGCGTTCGGTTACCGCCGCCTCGATTTTTTGCGGATCGATGTTGTAAGTCGGAATATCGACGTCGACGAACACCGGCACCATGCCGTTTTGCAAAATCGGATTGACGGTGGTCGGGAAGCCGGCCGCAACGGTAATGACTTCATCGCCCGGCTTTAACGCGCGCTCGCCCAGTTTATCCGAGGTCAGCGCGGTAAATGCCAGCAAATTGGCCGCCGATCCCGATGTGGTGGTCAATGCGTAAGGCACGCCGACAAACTCGGCAAAGCGTTGTTCAAAAGCCTTATTGAAACGTCCGGTGGTCAGCCAGCCGTCCAGCGAGGCATCGACCATGTTGATCAGCTCGCCGGCGCCGAGCACTTTGCCGGAAGGCGGGATCACGCTGGCGCCCGGTTCGAAAGTTTTCTCCGCAAAATGTAATTTGCTGTATTGTTCAACCAGATCGAATATCTGTTGCTTCAACTCTGCCTTGTCCACTGCAAAATTCCTGCTTAGTGTTTTGAAAAACTATTGTTATATGCGTTGATCTGGCGCAGTGTCAGTTCGCGCATGTCTTGTCCGTCCCGATACGCCCGGTACCAATCGATAATTGCCGCCAGCGCCTGCTGTAAATTCCATCTCGGCTGCCAGCCCAAATGGGCTTTGGCTTTCGAGCAATCCAGTTTCAGGTAATGCGCCTCGTGCGGATGTATGCCCTGGTCCAGCAGCCAACTTGCACCCTCGCCCCAGGCTTCGGTCAAGTCTTCCACGATCCATTGCACCGGTTTTGCATCCTCGCTGTTCGGGCCGAAATTCCAGGCTTCGGCGTAGGCCGCGCCGCCGAAGTACAGTTTCTGCGCCAACAGCAGATAGCCGGACAGCGGCTCCAGCACGTGCTGCCACGGACGGATCGCATGCGGATTGCGTATATGCACCGGCTTGCCTTGCATGATCGAGCGCATAATGTCGGGGATCAGCCTATCCTCGGCCCAGTCGCCGCCGCCGATCACGTTGCCGGCCCTGGCAGACGCCAACGCGACGCCGTGCTCGGGGAAATTGCCGGCATTGAAATAAGAACTGCGGTACGCGGCCGCGACCAGTTCGGCGCAGCCTTTGCTGTTGCTGTAGGGATCGTAGCCGCCCATTGCTTCGTTTTCCCGGTAGCCCCAGGCCCATTCGCGGTTTTCGTAGCATTTGTCGCTGGTCACGTTGACAATCGCGCGCACGCTGCCGGTCAATCGCGCGGCTTCCAGCACATGCACGGTGCCCATCACGTTGGTGGAATAGGTTTCGACCGGATTGGCGTAGGAATAGCGCACCAACGGCTGCGCCGCCATGTGGATGACGATCTCGGGTTGGTATTTTGCAAATACACCGGACAGCGCCGCGAAATCGCGGATGTCGGCTTCGATGCCGACCATCCCGTCGGCGACGTCGGCGACCGCGAACAAGCTCGGTTCGGTCGGCGCCGGCAGCGCATAACCGATCACTTTGGCGCCCATGTCTTGCAGCCACAGCGACAGCCAGCCGCCTTTGAAGCCGGTATGGCCGGTCAGCAATACGACTTTACCGGCCCAAAAAGAGGGATCTACCATATTTTCCACGGCGCTTGGCCGCTTGCCCATAATGTTTCAAGATGAGTTTTATCGCGCAAGGTATCCATCGGCTGCCAAAAACCGGAATGGAAATGCGCGGCCATTTGCCCGTCTTTAGCCAGCCGCTCCATCGGTTCGCGCTCCCAAACCGTATGATCGTCTTGGATGTAATCGAGCACTTTCGAGGACAGCACGAAAAAACCGCCGTTGACCCAATTGCCGTCTCCTTGAGGTTTTTCCTGAAAACCGGTAACGCTGCCGCCATCCAGGTTAAGCGCGCCGAAGCGTCCGGGCGGTTGCATTGCAGTCAAGGTCGCCAATTTGCCGTGTTGTTTATGAAATTCAACCAGCGCGGTGATATTCACATCGCCGATACCGTCGCCGTAAGTGCAGCAAAAATCCTCGCCTTGTAAATACTCGGCAACGCGTTTGATGCGGCCGCCGGTCATCGTTTCTTCGCCGGTATCGACCAGCGTCACCCGCCACGGTTCGGCATTGCGCTGGTGCACTTCCATTTTGTTATGTTGCATATCGAAAGTGACATCGGACATATGCAGGAAATAATTGGCGAAGTATTCCTTGATCACATAGCCTTTGTAACCGCAGCAGACCACGAATTCATTGATGCCGTGCGCCGAATAGATTTTCATGATGTGCCAAAGCACCGGGCGGCCGCCGATTTCAATCATCGGTTTGGGCCGGACCGTGGTTTCCTCGCTGATGCGCGTTCCCAACCCGCCGGCAAGAATGACGGCTTTCATTGGACTCCCGCGCGCAGTCCGGCCAGCGCTTTAAAAGCTTCCGGTATCGGATAGTGATGGTTGCCGACGAACAGGCCGTTGCGGTCGATATGCTCGGCGTTTTTCAGCTCGCCATGGACTTCCGAGTCGAAATATTCAACCACTTCATTTTTGGCGAAGTTACCCGCGACGATAGGCCGGCACTCAAAGCCCAACTCATGCAGCTCCTCGACCAATGCTTTACGCGTCAGTTCACTGCCGGGACGAATCACCAGACTAAAGCCGAACCAGCTGCTTTCGCCGGTCTCGCGCTGGATAAGGAGTTCAGGATGATCGCTTAATGCCGCTTGCAATAATTTGCCGTTATTACGGCGCTCCTCGACCATTTTCGGCAAGCGCTTCAATTGCTCGACGCCCAGCGCGCCTTCCAATTCCAGCGGGCGCACGTTGTAGCCGGGCAGCACGAAGCGGAACGATTCCTCGAACGGATCGTCGCTTTTGTCGCCGCAGACCAGGTTATGCTTGGGCAGGTTGCGCGTCCAGCCGTGCGCTCTTAACGACAGCAGAATTTGATACAGTTCTTCGTCGTCGGTGACGATCAGGCCGCCTTCCATCGTGGAGATATGGTGGCTGAAAAAAGAACTGAAACTGCCCATCACGCCGAACGTGCCGGCATGCTTGCCGTTGAATTTCGCGCCCATCGATTCGCAGTTGTCCTCGATCAACACGATGTCGCGCCCGCCGATGATGCGGTCGATGCGGTCGAAATCGTTGGGGTTGCCGAGCAGGTTCACCGCCATGATCGCGCGGGTTTTGTCGGTCACGGCTTGTTCTAATTGGTCCAGGTCGTAGTTCAGCGTATGCAGGTCAATATCGACGAATTTGATCTTCAAGCCGTATTGATACAGCGGATAGTAGGTCGTACCCCACGATACCGCGGGAACGATCACTTCGTCGCCGCGCTGCAATTTCAGCGCCGGATTTTTGGTGTAGAACAAGGCCGCGACCATCAACAGGTTGGCCGAAGAACCGGAGTTGACCATCACGCAATGCCGACTACCGGTGTACGCGGCAAAGTCGCGCTCGAAAGCTTGCACGTTCGCGCCCATGGTAAACATGCCGGAAGCGATAACGCGCTGCATCGCCTCCAGTTCTTCCTTGTCCCAGGAAGCGGTGGCTAATGGAAATTTGAAACTCATTGCTGACATGCCTGCAAATAAAATTGGTAGGTTTGTTCGATGCCGCTTTGCAAATCATACTGCGCCGACCAGCCCCAGGCCTGTTGCCGTTCGATGCTGGTCAGTTTGCGCGCCATGCCGACCGGCTTGCCGAGGTTGTGGACGAATTCGCCGTCGTAGCCCATGACTTCCGCCGCGGCTTGGTAGTATTCGTTGATGGTATAGTCGTAGCCCAGGCCGACGTTCATCACGTCCGGCAGCGCATCGAACTGAGTAATCGCGCGCACGATCGCATCGGCTAGATCGCCGGCGTATAAAAATTCGCGCCGCGCGCTGCCGTCGCCCCAGATTTCGACGCTGCGCAGCCCGCGTTGCTTGGCCAGGTAGACTTTATGGATGATCGCCGACACCAGGTGCGAATGCGTCGGATCGAACTTGTCGTGCCGCCCGTACAGGTTGCAAGGGATCAGCGTCTTGTATTGGAAAGACAAGTCTTCGCGCATGATGTATTCGCACAGCCTGGCGGTGACCACTTTAGCCAACGCGTAGCCTTCGTTGGTCGGCTCCAGTTCGCCTTTCAGCACCATGTCCTCGGCCAGCGGCTCGGAATGGTTGCGCGGGTACATGCAGGAGCTGCCCAGGTTAATCAGGCGCTTGATTCCCGCCTGGCGGGCCGCGCCGACGATATTGCGGCCCATGTCGAGATTGTCTAATAAAAAGGCCACCGGCTCGCGCATGTTGGCCTGGATGCCGCCGACTTTGCCCGCCGCATGGATGACCATGTCGGGATTATGCCGGCTTAAATAGCTTTGCACCGCGCCGAGGTCGCGCAGATCCAGCTCGCGGCTGTTGGGTGTCAGCATCTCGAATTCGTCGATAGCCGGATGTTCGAGCAGGTTCCGCCCGACCATGCCGCCGCCGCCCGTCAGTAATATCCGCATCTTGCTCATTCCGGCCTTCGCGCTTATTCGTTATAGTTCGGCACGTTGTAGCCGTGCTTCTTGACCAGCTCGTCGCGCTCGGCCGATTCCAGGTCGGCGCGAACCATTTCGCCGACCAGTTGGTCGAAGCTGATCTTAGGCGTCCAACCGAGCCTGGTCCTGGCTTTGGTCGCGTCGCCGAGCAAGGTTTCCACTTCGGTCGGACGGAAGTAGCGCGAATCGACCGCAACGATGCATTTGCCGGATGCGTCGTAGCCTTTCTCATCGACGCCTTCGCCGCGCCAGGTGATAGGCATGCCCAGTTCTTTGGCGGCAGCATTGACGAAGTCGCGCACGCTGTATTGCACACCGGTGGCGATGACGAAATCTTCCGGCTGCTCCTGTTGCAGCATCAGCCATTGCATCTCGACATAATCCTTGGCATGGCCCCAATCGCGCAACGCATTCATATTGCCGAGGTACAGGCATTCTTGCAGGCCCAGTTTGATCCGCGCCAGTGCGCGGGTGATTTTTCGCGTGACGAAAGTCTCGCCGCGTATCGGCGACTCGTGATTGAACAGAATGCCGTTGCAGGCGTAGATGCCGTAGGCTTCGCGGTAATTGATCGTGATCCAGTAGGCGTACAGTTTGGCGACCGCATACGGACTGCGCGGATAAAACGGCGTGGTTTCTTTTTGCGGCGTTTCCTGGACCAGGCCGTACAGCTCGGACGTGGACGCTTGGTAAAAACGAGTCTTTTCTTGCAAACCGAGAATGCGGATCGCTTCCAGGATGCGCAACGCGCCCAGCGCATCGGAGTTAGCGGTGTATTCCGGCTCCTCGAACGAAACCGCGACGTGGCTTTGCGCGGCCAAATTGTAGATTTCGTCCGGCTGCACTTTCTGGATGATATGAGTCAGGCTGGACGAGTCGGTCATGTCGCCGTGGTGCAAATAGAACGGCTTGCCCTGCTCGTGCGGATCCTGGAACAAATGATCGATACGCGCGGTGTTGAACAGGGAGCTGCGGCGTTTGATACCGTGGACTTCATAGCCCTTGTCCAGTAGCAATTCCGCCAGATAGGCGCCGTCCTGCCCGGTCACGCCGGTGATTAATGCTTTTTTAGTCATTGGCTTAAGCCCTGTCGTAGGTATCGTCGAAACGCACGATATCGTCTTCGCCGACGTAGTCGCCGCATTGCACTTCGATAATTTGCAACGGAAGGCTACCGGGATTTTCCAGACGATGCCGATGGGTCTTTGGAATATAAGTTGATTGGTTGGACTCCAATTGGATTTCCTGCGTGCCATTGGTGATCTTGGCGGTGCCGGATACCACAACCCAGTGCTCGGAGCGATGTTTGTGCATTTGCATGGAAAGCTTGGCGCCGGGATTGACGACAATACATTTGATCTTAAAATTGGGGCCCTGTTCCAAAATCGTATAAACGCCCCACGGGCGATGGACGGTCAAATGCGTTTCGGTCAGGTGCGGGTGTGTTTTTTGCACCTCTGCGACCAGTTGCTTGATGTCTTCCGAGCGGCTGCGGTCGCAGATCAATGTTGCATCCGCGGTCTGGATCACGGCAATATTGCGTACGCCTAAGGTAGCCAGAAGGCCGGTGGAGCTCCATAACAGACTGTCTTGCGTATCCAGTGTCAGCACGTCGCCTTGGGCAATATTTCCCGCCTCATCTTTGTCCCGATGCTGATAGATGGACTCCCAACTGCCAAGATCGCTCCAATCCATGGCGACAGGCACCACCGCCACCTTTTTCGCTTTTTCCGCCAGACCGTAATCGATGGACAAATTCGGCAGCTTGTCATAAGTCGCTTCCACGCCGGACGTTCCGGACAGCGAGGTTATTAGTCGGTGAATTTCAGGCTGATGAAATTCCAGCATCCGCATGAAATCTTCGGCGCGAAATACAAACATGCCGCTGTTCCACAAGTAGCCGCTTTCGACAAAAAGCTTTGCGTTTTCCAGGGCCGGTTTTTCAACAAAACGGGATACATTCAAAATCGGGTTGGCAGCGGCCTCAAGGCCCAAGGATTCTCCCGGATGAATATAGCCGTAGCCGGTTGCCGGCTCGGTGGGTGTGATGCCAAGCAAGACCAGATAGCCCTCCGCCGCCGCCAATTCGGCTGAGCGCCAGGCTGAAAGAAAGCTTTGTTCGTCGCCAACGGCATGATCGGAAGGAAAAACCCCGATCATCGCCTCCTGATCTTGCTTGAATATTTCCCAAACCGCCCATGCAATCGCGGGCAAGGTATTGCGTGCGCAAGGCTCGGCCAATACGGATGCCGGAAGCCGGGCATCGATTTCGGCCAACTGCCCTTTTACTTCAAACTTGTGATCTTGATGCGTCACCGTCAACAAACAGCCGACATCCACATGTTTAAGCAGCCGGCATGCTGTTTGTTGCAACAGGGTTTGTTCGCCGTCGAGCGGAAGCAATTGCTTTGGCCGCAATGTCCGGGAAAGCGGCCACAGACGGCTTCCGCTACCGCCGGCAAGAATAATGGCGTAACTGTTGGTCATGATGCTCTCAGACATGAGGAGCGTATGAATACTGGAGATCCGGTCCAAGGATAGGAAGGAGCCAACAAGGACAATTCCGGTTGCGCACATCGAATCACTAAAACGTCTCTCACAATTGTTCCTTTAATAATTAAGTGTATCTCTTTACTTCATCAAGCCTTGCTAACTTGACGATTGTTTCATAGGCAAGCCGATTTAGCCAGACCTACCCCGTTTAGCCCGGCTAACATTGGAGCCGTCTTTACTCCATTAATAGAATAAATTCCCACTGTTCCTTAGTCACCGGCATGATCGACAATCGATTGCCTCGTCGTACCAGCGCCAAGTCCGCCAACGGTTCCTGCTCTTTTAATTCTTTAAGGGAAATGATTCGGGACAGGGATCTAACGTATTTAACGTCGACCATCATCCAGCGAGGACTAGCAGGGTCGCTTTTGGGATCGAAATGTTTGTCATCCGGATCGAAAGCGGAAAAATCGGGGTAGCTTTCTTTAACGATTTCCATAATGCCGGCTATGCCCGGCATTTCGCAATTGGAATGATAGAAAAAAACCAGGTCGCCCAGCTTCATCTCATCCCGCATCATGTTCCTGGCCTGGTAATTACGCACGCCATCCCAATGTTCGGTCTGGTTGGGCTTGTTGTACAGATCGTTAATCCCGAATGTGTCGGGTTCGGATTTCATTAGCCAGTAATTCATGGGGATTGTATTTTGATAGGAGGCAGTATGTGGTGCATCTCCCGCCTGCGCCGTAATGTGCTTTCGTCCTTGAACCGAAGGTTCAAGTGGGGACATGGCCGGTAAATCAGGCTTCCCGTATAAAACGGGCATGCACACCAGTACTGGTATCCGCCCCCGGGGTTAAAACAGGTTCAGGAAACACCCAGCACACTCTCGGCTGCTGCAGGAGATGCAGGACAATAGTTTAGCGTGTTTAAGGATTTTCTAAAACGTTTTCTATCTTGTGCGTCATTTTTGCAAGGCATTCGCTCAAGGTCCGGTTGAGCATTGCGTTTTGACTTTTCATCATCTGTAATTCATGAGCCAGATTAAGCGCCGCCATCACTGCAATCCTGTCAGCGCCGGCCACTTTACCGGAATCCCTCATTTGGCGCATTTGCACATCGAGTTGTTGAGCCGACTGGATCAAGTCGCTTTGCTCGTCCGGCATACAGGCAATTTTGTATTCCTTGCCCATAATCATTAGGGATACAGGTTGGGGCTTCTTGTTCATGAACCGTTCTCCATCGCTTTCAGGCGGGTAATCATCGCTTCAACCCGGGTTCTGGCCAGAGTGGTTTTTTCCAACAGTTTGGCTTTTTCCCGAACCAATGAATCCTGCTTGGTTTTCAGCGAACTGTTTTCGTTTTTTACATGGGTATACTGCTCGATAAGCCGATCCAGCTTGTCTTCGAGGTCTTTTAACTCTAAAGATTGATTTGATTGTGTCATGGTGATACTGGGTTGTTGCAAGGAGATACGCAAAATATTGCATATTTACCGGACAATTCAAGATTAACAAATATTATCCACGTTAACGATCATGGTAGCATAAGCGATATTTTTAGTCCGCGATAGTGAAATTATTATGTGGAATTTATGACTTACGAAGTAATTAATGCAATAGTTGTACAAAGCGATGCCGAGCTTTCGGCCGCGCAAGCTCACGGCATGGCGACAGGCATGTTGTGCGTCAATGAACAGGCTCAAAGTGCCGAATGGTTAAGCGAACTGTTTCGGCATGCCGTACCGGTGGCGGATGAAAACAAGGCCGTGTTAGAGAGTTTATTTGAGGAGACTCGAAGCTTACTGGCTAGCGACGACTTCGAGTTCGATTTGTTTTTGCCGGACGATGAAGCCTTGCTCAGCGAACAGGTTGAAGCCTTAACCGACTGGTGCCAAGGCTTTCTATTGGGCGTTAGTTTGACTGACGCCACCCCCGACTATTCCAAGGAAACTACCGAAATCCTGAAAGATATTGTCGAACTCACCAAGCTGGATACCGATGCTGAAGGCGAGGAAGATGAAAGCGACTTTATCGAAATCACCGAATACATGAGATCGGCTGTTTTACTGCTGCGGAGCGAATTGAATGATGGAGGTGAAAGGTTCAAGGCGAAAGGTTCAAGGTAAAACTTCTTTCAACTTTCGCCTTTTACCTTGAACCTTAGACCTAAGACCTGATCTTAAAATGAAACAAAGTGAATTTAAAAAACGCCGTAAGCAATTAATGCAGCAGATCGGCATCGGCAATATTGCGCTGATAGGCAGTGCGGCAGTGCGGGCGCGCAACCGCGATGTGAATTATCCGTTCCGTCAGGATAGCGACTTTTATTATTTAACCGGCTTCAATGAGCCGGATTCCCTGGCGGTTTTTATCCCCGGCCGCAAACAAGGCGAATATATTTTATTTTGCCGCGAGTTCGATGAAAAAAAGGCCTTATGGGAAGGCGCGCACGCCGGTCTCGAAGGCGCGACCAAGCATTACAAGGCTGACGATTCTTTTCCGATTGACGACCTGGATGACATTTTGCCGGGCATGCTGGAAGACAAAGGCAAGGTTTATTATCCGATAGGCCGGGACTCCGACCTCGACCACAATTTACTGGTCTGGATCAATCATATCCGCAGCCAGTCCAGAAGCGGCGTTACCGCGCCGGGCGAACTGGTTTCGCTGGAACATATCCTGCATGAAATGCGCCTGTTCAAGAGCGCTGAAGAACTCAAACTGATGCGCCGCGCGGCTGAAGTATCGGCCAACGCCCATGTTAAAGCCATGCAAAAATGCAAACCCGGACTGTATGAGTATCAAATAGAAGCGGAAATTATTTATAACTTTATCCAAGACGGTTTACGCGCGGTCGCTTATCCGTCGATTGTCGCCGGCGGCAAAAATGCCTGCGTACTGCACTACACTGAAAATGCCGATAAGTTAAAAAGCGGCGACCTGTTACTAATTGATGCCGGTGCGGAATGCGACCATTACGCTGCCGATATTACCCGCACCTTCCCTGTTTCCGGACGTTTTAGCGAAGCGCAAAAGCAACTTTATCAATTGGTTTTAGACGCCCAAGCTGCGGCAATGGCCAAAATCCAGCCCGGCTTACCGTGGCATCTGGCGCATGATGCATCGGTTGAAGTGCTGACCAAAGGACTGGTATCGCTGGGGTTGCTTAAAGGCAAGGTAGCGAAGCTGATTAAGGATGAAAAATACAAACAGTTTTACATGCACCGGATCGGTCACTGGTTAGGCATGGATGTGCATGATGTCGGCGACTATAAACTGGATAAGGAATGGCGCTTGCTGGAACCCGGCATGGTGCTGACCATAGAGCCGGGGTTGTATATCCCGGAGGATTGCCTGACTGTTGACGAGCAATGGCGCGGCATCGGCATACGCATTGAAGACGATGTGCTGGTAACTGCCGAGGGCCACGAAGTTTTGACCAACGGCGTGCCCAAAACGATTGCCGAAATTGAAAGCATAATGCAGGCGACCTGATGCATCATGATTATGACTTATTGATTGCCGGCGGCGGTCTTGCCGGCAACTGCCTGGCGCTGGCTCTAAAGGACACCGGCCTGAAAATTGCAATAATCGAAGCCAACACCCGCGCACAATTGCACGGCTCTCCGGCAGGAGACAGGGCCTTAGCCTTGGCCGCCGGTACCGTAAAAATGCTTGAGGCGCTGGGCATCTGGCAAGGCATCGGTCAAGCCGCCACCGCAATCAAAAACATCCACATTTCCGATCAAGGCCATTTCGGCAAAGTCAGGCTCTCGGCGCAAAAAGAAAATGTGGAAGCGCTCGGCTATGTCATTACCGCGCGCGACATTGAAACTCACGTCGCCAAACTGGTTGCCGAGTCAAACGTGGAGCTAATTTGTCCTGCGCGTCTGGTCGGCTTGATGGCCGGCACTAATAGCGTCAATGTCAGCCTGAAACGCGGCGATGAATCGTTAAACGTCTCGGCCAAGCTGCTGGTTGGCGCGGACGGCGGTAACTCCTCGGTGCGTAACCTGTTGGAAATAGCCCAGCATATTACCGAATATGGACAAACCGGACTGGTCACTACGGTTAAAGCCTCCCTGCCCCATAAAAATGTCGCGTTCGAACGTTTCACCGCGTCCGGGCCGCTGGCCTTGTTGCCTGTCGATAACGATCATTGCGCCGTGGTTTGGACGCGCAGCAGCGAAGATGCCGATGCGCTGATGTCCGGCAGCGAAACGGACTTTTTAGCCGAGCTCCAGCAATGTTTCGGTTATAAATTGGGCAAGCTTAGTTTGGTTGCTCCGCGGCGAGCCTTTCCTCTATCGCTGATACGCGCCGAAAAAATGATCGCAGATCGCACCGTAGTAATCGGCAATGCGGTGCACCAGTTGCATCCGGTCGCCGGACAAGGGTTTAACTTAGGCCTGCGCGATGTTGTGCAACTGGCCGAAATGATCCTCAACCGGCAGCGGGCGGGCCAGGATATTGGCGCCGCCGATTTTTTAACCGCTTATGCCGAATCCAGGCAGAAAGACCATGACCGGACTATCGGCTTTACCAATAACGTGGTGCGGATTTTCTCCAATGACTGGTTGGCATTGGCTGCCGCCAGGAATATCGGCTTGGCGATACTGGATCATATTCCTGCGGCAAAGACATTGTTGACGCGTCACGCGATGGGCTTGGCCGGACGCTTGCCCAGGCTAGGCGGCAGGGGATGAAGTAATGACTGAACATTATGAAGTAATCGTCGTCGGCGGCGGCATGGTCGGCGCGGCTACAGCTTGCGCCTTAGCGCATGGCGGCATCAAGGTTGCGCTGTTGGAGCGGTTTAACCCGGAACGGCAGTGGCCGCCGGAACCTATCGATATTCGCGTCTCCGCGCTGACCCGAGCCTCCCGGAATATACTGGAAATGCTCGGTGCCTGGCCGGGCATGGTTCAGCGCGGCGTTTGCGCTTACCGGGACATGCGGGTATGGGATGCCCGCGCTGACGGCGAATTGCATTTCGATTGCGCCGACACCGACTTCCCCGAACTGGGCCATTTGGTCGAAAACCGGGTTACCGTTGCCGCTCTTTGGGATATGCTGGATACCCTGCCCTCGGCCACTTGCATTACCCCGGTAAAAGTTGTCGATATGCAGCTTAACGCTTACGGCCGGCAGCTGCGCTTGGAAGACGGCCGAATCCTGGAAGCCGATTTGGTGATTGCCGCCGACGGCCGCGATTCCGCGTTAAGAAAGATGGCCGGTATTGAAGTGACCGGCTGGGACTACCGTCAGGATGGCTTGGTCGCTACGGTAAGCACGGAAAAGAGTCATCAGTTCACCGCATGGCAACGCTTTCTGGATGAAGGGCCGCTAGCTTTTCTGCCGCTGAAAAACGGGCAATGTTCGATTGTCTGGACCTTGAGTTCGGAAACATCGAAAAACCATCTGGCGCTTGCCGACCGGGACTTCCTGCAAGTTTTGGAGCAAGCCTCCGGCGGCATTCTGGGCAGGATGCTGGACGTCGGCCCGCGCGCCGCCTTTCCTTTACGCTTTCAATACGCCAACAGTTATACCGAGCAGCGTTTCGCCTTATGCGGCGACGCCGCTCATGCAATGCATCCTTTGGCCGGACAAGGCGTCAATGCCGGATTGTTGGATGCCGCAGCCATTGCAGAGCTGATCATCCAAACCAAACAGGAAAAAAGGCCTCTGTCCAGCTCACGCTTCCTGCGCCGTTACGAGCGCTGGCGCAAAGGCGACAACCTAGTGATGATGTCGAGCATGGACGTGCTGAACAAGACTTATAGCGTAAGCGCGCAGCCCTTGGTTGGCTTGCGCTCGGCAGGAATGAACGCGGTTAATAACCTGGCTCCGGTCAAGGCTTACTTTAACCGTTACGCGATGGGCTTGCGCGACGATTTACCTAAACTGGCAAAAAAACAGATATGCTGGTAATCGCCGACTTTTAGCGCTAAGTATCGGACAAGTTTGCAGTTTTTTCGAATTAGAGTTTTCCCTGCACACCGGCTTCTGTTATATTCCGGCTAGCGGTGCGGTTTTGTAGATAAGAAGCGTGAAGCTCGCCTACAACCAGTGGCGCTTAATTTCAAAACAATAAGAAAAAACTAACTAAAGAGGCGGAGAGCTATTATGACTGAAGGGTTGTTTATATTAACTACTATCTTTGTTGCCTATGTTGTTTATGCAATCATCGACGAACAAAGAACAACTGCTAAATCCAAAGCGCCGGCGGCAAAACCTGAACCACAGGCAGTAGTCGCGGAGCAACCGAAACCGCGAGTCGCAATAGCCGAAGAAAAACCGGCCGCAACTAAAACTGCCGCGCCAAAAGCTGCGCCAAGCAAAACAGCATCGCCCAAACCCGCGCCGGCTAAAGCGGCCGCACCCAAGGCGGAGGCTAAACCCGCAACAACCGCCAAGGCAACTCCAGCCAAAAAACCGGCAGCCGCTAAAAAAGCCGCGGTTACCGCAACAAAAAGCACCGGCTTAAAAGATCCGAAAACAGGCGATGTCGTCACCGCGTATACCAACTACCGGTTCACCAAGCGCTGGATAAAAGAGGCATTGGTCGAGGAAGGTTTGCTTGATAAAGTCTATGCAGGTAATGAGCTGAATGCAGAGATTGACGCGAAAATAAAAGAAGCGATAAAGAAACTGGAAACCATGGATAAGTATAAGGCTTAGGTAACGCATTAAAGGGGAGACCGGTTCGACTTTATTAGGTCGCCCCTTAAATTAACATGCCGATTTTTTTCGTGATTGTCGTGGACGATGCTTTATTTATCATGTGCGCATACCGGTCAATTATCCATACCAAGCTGTTTCAAACGATACTGTAACGACCTGAAAGATAGGCCCAATTGCTTTGCGGTGGCCGTTTTATTCCATTTGTTGTCTTCCAAGGCCAGCGTAATCGCTCTTCTTTCGATTTTTTCCAGATGTTCCTCCAGCGAGTTCGCAGCCGAATCGAAATCCTCCGGCCTGGCTTCGCGGCACATGTCTTTCGGCAAGTTTAAATCATCGCTCTCTATGGTGTTGCCGTCATACAGGGCAAGCGCCCTTTCCAGGATATTTTCAAGCTCACGGACATTGCCCGGAAAGTGATAATGCCGCAATGCCGTTAATGCCGATGGAGATAAGGCAGGCTGATCCTGTTTATTGGCGCCGGTCAGCTTGGTCAATATATGATCGACCAGGAGAGGTATATCGCCGGGCCGTTCGCGTAAGGGCGGCACATGAAGATCGATGACATTGATACGGTAATATAAATCCTGCCGGAAGCTGCCGTCCTGAACCATATCGTTAAGATTCCGGTGAGTAGCGCTGAGCAAGCGGATATCGACCGGGATTTCCTGCTGATCGCCGACCGGGCGAATTTTCTTTTCCTGTATCGCGCGCAGCAATTTGACTTGTAAGGACAAGGGCAAATCGGCAACTTCATCAAGAAATAAAGTACCGCCTTCCGCCGCCTGGAAAAAACCTTTTTTATCGCTGACAGCCCCGGTAAAACTGCCTTTTTTATGGCCGAAAAACTCGCTTTCCATCAGTTCGTGCGGGATGGCTCCGCAGTTAATCGCAACAAAAGCATGGTCGCTACGCGAGCTTTGCTGATGAATCAACCTTGCCACCAGCTCTTTGCCCGAGCCCGATTCGCCGCTGATATAAACCGGCGCCTGGCTGCGGGCAAGTTTAGCTATTTTTGCCCGAATCCCCTGCATGATTAATGATTCGCCCAGTAGCGAATAGCGGGTTCGCCGTTCTTTGGCGGGTACGGTGCCGGAAAGCTTTAACGCGTTGTTGACGAGTAATCTGAGCGCCGGCAAATCAACCGGTTTGGAAACGAAATCGAAAGCGCCTTTTTTCATTGCCAAAATGGCCGACTCCATGTTGCCGTGCGCGGTAATAACCGCAACCGGCATCGAAACAGGCAGTTTTTGGATAAAATCGACCAACTCCAGGCCGCTGCCGTCAGGAAGCCTCATATCGGTCAGGCAAAGGTCAAAGGATTTTTGTTGTAATAAGGTCTTGGCGCGGGCAACGTTTTCGGCGCCGCAGGTCTCGACATCCATCCTGTTAAGAGTAATTTCCAATAGCTCGCGGATATCGGGTTCGTCGTCTACAATGAGTGCCAGTGTCTTATTCATAGTTCAATTATAGTCTGTTCTGCATTTAACAGGCAGAGCCGAAAACAGCTTCGATTATCCGCGGTTAAATAATAGCTCAATTTCGCCTGGTTTAATTCGGCCAACTCCTTTGAAATATAAAGCCCTAACCCTGTACCGCTGGACGATGTGGTAAAAAAAGGTTCAAACAGATGAAGCTGGTGTTTACGGTTGATGCCGGAACCGTTGTCGATGACTTCGATACAGGGCGCCTGCCGTATCGCAAAAACCCGTAAAATTATTGGCCCGGCTTCAGGCTTGCCGTATTTCAGCGCGTTCAGGCACAGGTTGTCCATGATCTGCCGCAAATGGCCCTGGTCTATAAGCGCGGATAAGGGTTCAACCTGATGCGAGAGCTTAAATGCATCGATATTAACCGAATGTTCAAATACGAAGTTTTTCAGGTAATTATCCAACCATGAGTCCAGGCGGATTTTTTCCCGTCTTGAATCGCTTCTTCTGGAGAGCAGCAAAATATCTTCAATAATATGATTGACCCGGGCTGAGTGAGTCCGGATGATTTCAGTCAACCTCTGGTCCTGGATAGATAACAGCGGATTTTCGGCGAGTAATTGTCCTGCGTGACTGATAGCGCCCAACGGATTGCGTATTTCATGGGCAATGCTGGCGGTGAGCCGGCCGAGCGACGCCAGTTTGCTTTGCTGAACCTGTTGATTATAAAGAGCAATATCTTCAAGAATAACCATGTAAAAAAAATCGTTACCTGTAGGCAAAGGCATGAAGCGGCTATGAATTTCAGACTGATTCGGCAGCTGCAACAGCGCAGTATTTTGTTCGGAATCGGCTAGCCAGGTTTGAAACGCCAACGACAAATGATCGGAAATATCGCCGAGTTTATCCGGCAGCGCCGTTAAGTTCACCAGCCGTAACGCGGACTCATTGGCCATTTGAATCGCCTGCTGCCGGTTAGCAATAATGATGCCCGACTGTAGATGCTGGATAATGTATTTGTTGAGATCTTCCAGCTTAATAATGGTTTGTTGCTGCTGGTCGGCAAGTTCCGATATTTGTTCGCTACGCTTTGCCAGGACATAGGACAACAAAGCAATGGTAAAAAACGAGGCGCCCAGCATTCCGGCATTGCCGTAAGAAGTCGAGTTAAAACTGTGCGAGTAGTCGCCAACCACTTGTTCGGTCAATACGAATAAACTGGCCAGCGCAGCAAATAACATCGCACAGCGTCCGCCTATTAATAGTCCGCCCGCGGCGATGGAGACGGCCAGCAAAGCCCCCATGCCGCTATCGATGCCGCCTGAAGCATGCATGATCAAGGTCAGGATGAGTATGTCTGTAAAAATCAGCAGTTGTGCCTGCGTGGTATAGCTTGTTAGCCGCCAAGCCACGCAGATACCGGAGAGGATTGACAGTATCAAGTAGCTTTGGCTGCTGTAGGCGAACAATTTACTGTCGTAAGTGCCGAGTAGTGACGAGTCCGTGTAACTGTAAAACAAAGCGACAAACAGTCCGGCCAGGATAAGACGGTAGCCTAAAAAAACTTTTAGCAATAACCAGGCTTGCCGGGCGGGAATGCCGTAACCTTTGGAGAAAGGGCAGGGAAAAATGGTCTCGGAGGTATTTGGCGGCATATTTGTTTTTAAAATGGCGTTTTTCAGGGACTTAGTTAAAATGTTCAACAAACTTCATTAAGCGTAACATTTAGTCGTCATCTGTGCGAAAAAATACCCATCGGACCCTGTCAATTGAGGAGTGATAAATGAATATTCATGAGTATCAGGCTAAACAGTTATTTTTGAGTTACGCGATACCGGTGCCTGACGGCAAGCAAGCGGCCACGCCGGAAAAAGCCGAGCAGGTTGCCGAAGAACTAGGTGGCGACGGTTGGGTGGTTAAAGCGCAAGTTCATGCCGGGGGACGGGGCAAAGCCGGCGGCGTAAAGCTGGCGAAAAGTCCGGCTGAAGTGTCCGCATTGACCAAGGAAATGCTCGGAAAGCGGCTGGTAACCCAGCAGACCGGCGCGGAAGGCCTGCCGATTAACTCGGTGCTGGTAGAAAAAACCTATCCGATCAAGCGCGAGTTATACCTGAGCGTATTGGTTGACCGGGCCAGTCAGCGCATTATTTTTATTGCCTCCGCAGCGGGCGGCATGGACATCGAGACCGTTGCCCATGAAACACCGGAAAAAATTATCTCGGTTCCGGCCCACCCGGCCGCTGGTCTTCAAGGCTACCAATGCAGGAAAGTCGCCTACGCGTTGGGACTCAAAGGCGCGCAAATCAAAGCCTTGGGAAAAATCATGCAAGGTTTGTACGAGCTGTTCCTAGCCAAGGACGCCAGCCAGATTGAAATCAATCCGTTGATAGAAACCGACAGCGGAGAATTGATGGCGCTGGATGCCAAGATCAATTTCGACGATAACGCGGTCGAAGCCCATCCCGATATAAAGGCGATGAAAGATGCCGACCAGGAAGACGAAAAAGAAAACAAAGCTCAGCAGTTCGGGTTGAATTACATCACCCTGGAAGGCAATATCGGCTGCATGGTTAACGGAGCGGGATTGGCGATGGCGACGATGGATTTAGTCAAATTGAAAGGCGGATTACCGGCCAATTTCCTCGACGTCGGCGGCGGCACCAGCGTTGAAAAAGTTTGCGAGGCATTCAAGCTGATCCTGTCGGATCATAGCGTCAAAGCGGTGCTGGTGAATATTTTCGGCGGCATCGTGCAGTGCGACATTATCGCGGCGGGCATTCTGGCCGCCGTCGAACAGGTTCATGTCGCGGTACCGGTGGTGGTGCGCCTGGAAGGCACCAACGCCGAACAAGGCCGGGCCTTGTTAAGCGACACCGGATTGAATCTTTATGCGGCGGATGATCTGGCGCATGCCGCGGAACAAGTCGTTGCACTGGCTAAGGAGGCCGCATGAGCATTTTAATCGACAAAGACACCAAAGTAATTTGCCAGGGTTTTACCGGCAAGCAAGGCACTTTTCATTCCCAGCAAGCGCTGGATTACGGCACCAAACTGGTCGGCGGCGTGACTCCGGAACGCGGCGGCGAAACGCATTTGGGTTTGCCGGTGTTTAATACCGTACAGGATGCGGTCGATCGAACCGGAGCCACCGCCAGCGTCATTTACGTACCGCCTTTTTTCGCCGCCGATGCGATTCTTGAAGCTGTCGATGCCGGGATCGAACTGATCGTCTGCATCACCGAAGGCATACCGATATTGCAAATGCTGCGCGTTAAAGCGGCGATGGAAGGCACCGGCGCGTTGTTGATCGGCCCGAATTGCCCCGGCGTGATCACCCCCGGCGCATGCAAAATCGGCATCATGCCCGGCCATATTCACCTGCCCGGATCGATCGGCATCGTGTCGCGCTCCGGCACGTTAACTTATGAATCGGTGCATCAAACCACCGCGCAAGGCTTGGGACAAAGCACCTGCGTCGGCATCGGCGGCGATCCGATCCACGGCATGAACTTCGTCGATGTACTGAGCCGCTTTCAAGAAGATGATCAAACCAAAGGCATCGTAATGGTCGGCGAAATCGGCGGCGGCGAAGAAGAAGAGGCTGCGGAGTATATCAAAGCGCATGTCACCAAGCCTGTCGTTGCCTATATCGCAGGTCAAACCGCTCCTCCCGGAAAGCGCATGGGCCATGCCGGCGCGATAGTGACCGGCGGCAAAGGCACCGCGGAAGGCAAAGTTGCAGCGCTTAAGGCGGCGGGGATTGAGGTGGTGAGTTCGCCGACCGATATTGGCGTGGCGATGAAAGGGTGTTTGTAATCCAGCCTGACATCCATAGCTAAAAAAGAGAGAAAAATGAAAACAAAAGACCTCATAGCTGAAGCTGTGTCGCTGCCCGTCGAAGAGCGGGCATTGGTAGTCGATTCTTTACTTCGAAGCTTAAATGCACCGGAATCCGAGATTGATATGAAATGGACGGCAGTAGCAAAACATCGCTTACAGCAATTGAGAACAGGCGAGATAACAGCAGTTTCCGCTGATGAAGTGTTTAAAAAAATTGCCGCCAGATTTCAGCTGTGAATGTTTTATTTCACCCGGATGCCGAGACCGAATTTAATGCAGCTATTGATTATTACGAAGACATAGGAAAAGGTTTGGGATATGACTTTTCACTGGAAGTCTTCTCTGCACTTGAACGAATTAAGGCTTTTCCAAAAGCATGGTTAGTTATTGAGGATGGGATTAGAAGATCTTTGGTAAACAGATTTCCCTATGGGATTTTATATGCTGAAGAACAAGACAAAATTTATATTGTTGCAGTTATGCACCTTCATAGAGATCCTGACTATTGGAAGCATAGAATATTGTAATTCTATGTCATTAAATGATAACCACTGACACCGAAAAACAGGCAGAGACCATTAAACAGGCTCTTAGAATAAAGCTATGGAAAAAATGATTTCTAAAATTTATACCAGAAATTACCGAAACTTGGTTAATGACGACGGTGTTGACTTAAATAACCTGAATATCTTAATCGGCTCAAATGGTTCGGGTAAAAGCAATTTGGTAGCGACATTGGAGTTTTTAAAGAACTGCTTAATGCCAACTTCTGATTTGGATAGTAGAGGTATTACCGCGTTTAAAAATGCATTGTCCAAGCTTAGCTACAATCTTTTAGATGCAAGTATTGAAAAACCAGCAACTGTTGATTTTGGCTTTGATTTTCCTTTTTTGCATTCACCAGCGGGTATAGCATTTCAGTTATCACTTTATGTAGATAAATCGACTGTATTAATTAATGACGAAAGTCTAGTAACAGTTGATCATTTTGATGATGAATCAAAAATATCAATTTATTACCAAAGCAACAATATTCGTGGTCAAGGTGAAGTTTGGTTAAAAGATGAAAACCCAATTCCACATTCTGTAATGCTGGAAGGAATTTCCACGAATGAATTATCGTTAATCACAATCCCAAAGCTATTAATAGAAAAAGGAAGTTTTTCACCCGAACAAATTCCTTTATACAAGATTCAAAATGATTTGAGTGATACCGTAAAAAAATGGCAGTTCTACAATGCCAACGATATGGATTTAGCCAAAATCCGAAGCGAAAGACCCAAAGTAGGATCAAGCGATTTGATACTTGCCAAATCGGGCGAAAACCTGCCTGCCGTTTTAGACAATTTAAGCAATCATATAAAATACGGCATTGATTTTGATGAGCGTATTAATAACGCAATGAAAGAAATATTGCCGATGACCAAGCGCATCAAAACTTCTCGGGAAGGTATGTCACTAACAGTTCGCTGGTATTTCGAGGACATGGAAGAGCCTTTTTATCTGGATGACATGTCGGACGGCACGGTGCGCATGTTGTGCTGGGCGGCCATCTTGCACTCGCCCATACTGCCTACGTTATTAGTCATTGATGAGCCCGAATTGAGTCTGCATATCGCCTGGATGGGAATTTTAGCTAACTGGATCAAACAAGCGTCACAAAAAACGCAGGTTATTATTTCGACGCATAGCCCCGACTTATTGGATTACTTTACCGATTGCGCTAGCGATGTGATTTGTTTTGAAAAAACACAGCCAAAAGGACATTTTAAAGCGCAAAAACTGCCTGAAACCATCATAGAAGATAAAATAACAGAGGGTTGGCAATTGGGTGATTTATATCGAACCGGCGATGATATTATCGGAGGCTGGCCTTGGTAATATGGTTGCTTGCCGGCGGTGGAGAATCTGAATTAGGCGAACGGGAAGGCGACATAAGAGGCATCGTTCATTTTTTTGAAAAATATTTTCCCGATTTTACTTTCCATAGAATTACGCCTGTAAGAAATAAGCGCCCCCCTGGTAGAGTCAAGCCTAATACCGCTAATGATGTACTAGGTAAAACAGGCAAAGATTTTGCTAAGCAAATTAAAGCCAAATTGGACGATAAGATTAAATATCAGAGTCTGCCCGATGCGATATTAATCTTAGATGATTTAGATTGCAGTTGTAATGTTGAAAGGAGAAAGCTGTTTGACGATACTGTTAATCAGGCCGGAAACGGGGCGTTCAAAGAGATTCGGCGGATTATCGGTTTTGCCGCACCTGAACTGGAAGCATGGGTGATTGCGGATTGGGAGAATACCGTCGCCAAACATATCGATTTTAGACAAAACCATAAAGCCATGCAGCATTGGTTGAACAATAAAGCTGTCTCTTTTGATACGCCGGAAACGTTCAGCTTTTATGATGAAAGTAAAAAATCTTGCCGTGATAAGCTTTCTGCTCTTCTGATCGAATCTTCGCAACAACAAATAAATCAAACTGTTTATTCAAAAGCAAAGCATACGCCGTTTTTACTTCATGATTCTTTAAAGCCTGATGTTGTAGCTAGAAAATGTCCTATTTTTAGGGATTTTTTTACCCAACTACAAAGTTTAAATTCAAAAACGTAACATTGATTACAGCTTCCAATGACCCTAAAAATAGCCCTAGCCCAAACCAACTTCCTGGTCGGCAACATCGCCGCCAATGTCGACAACATTGCTCACGCCGCCATTCATGCCCGTGATGAATTGGGCGCGGATATGATCGTTTTTCCCGAACTGACGCTGACCGGCTATCCGGCGGAAGACCTGTTGTTGCGCGACGACTTTATTACCGCCGCCAATAACGCGCTTTACCAACTAGCCGACCGCGTTACCGGCATTGCAATGGTCGTCGGCTTTCCGGAACGCGATGGCGACAAGCTTTACAACAGCGCGGCGGTATTGCATCAGGGCGCGATTCTAGCCTGTTACCGCAAACGCGCATTGCCTAATTACGGCGTATTCGATGAGCAGCGTTATTTTATCGCCGGCACGCAGCCGTGCGTGTTTGAGTTCAACGGCACGTTTATAGGTTTGACGATTTGTGAAGATGTTTGGAAGCTCGGCATTATTGACGACAATAAACAGGCGGGAGCCGAGTTGCTGCTGACCATCAACGCCTCACCGTTTAATTCCGGAAAAATCCACCAACGCGAAGCCACTATTTGCAGTCAGGTTAAAACCGCGCAAATTCCATTGGTTTACGTCAACCAAATCGGCGGACAGGATGAATTGATTTTCGACGGCGCGTCTTTTGTTGCCGATGCACAGGGAGAAATCGTTTTCCGGGCCGAGGAGTTTAAAGAGCAGATCAGCGTAGTCGAGTTTGATGGCAGCAAACCCATAAAAAGTACCTGCGCACCTTTGTACAATGAAGTCTCCAGCGAGTATCAGGCATTGGTTCTGGGCATTAAAGACTATGTGCGCAAAAACGGCTTTCAAGGCGCGATTTTAGGCTTGTCCGGCGGCATCGATTCAGCGCTGGTTCTGGCCCTGGCCGTTGACGCGCTAGGCGCGGATAAAGTCGAAGCCGTGCTGTTGCCGTCACGCTATACGCAAGATATGAGTAATGAAGATGCGATACTGGAAGCGGAAGCCTTGGGCGTCAAGCATCATATTATCCCGATAGAACCCGCAGTTAATACATTCACCGGCATGCTGGCCGATATTTTTGCCGGTACCGCTAAAGACGCCACCGAGGAAAACATTCAGGCCCGTTGCCGCGGCGTGGTGTTAATGGCGCTGTCGAACAAGCTGGGCAAGCTGCTGTTGACCACCGGCAACAAAAGCGAAATGAGCGTCGGTTACGCGACGCTGTATGGCGATATGTCCGGCGGTTTCGCGCCGATCAAGGACGTACCCAAAATGCTGGTTTACCGGTTGGCGCGTTATCGTAACTCGCTATCCCAAGTGATTCCGGAACGGGTCATTATCCGCCCGCCTTCTGCCGAGCTGGCTCCCGATCAGGTCGATGCCGACTCCTTGCCGCCTTACGACATATTAGACCCGATACTAGAGCGTTATATCGAGAAAGATCAATCCGCCGATCAAATCATCGCCGCCGGCTTCAGGCGCGAAGACGTCGTCCGAGCCATCAGTCTGGTAGACCGCAACGAATACAAACGCAGGCAATCGCCGCCATGCATCAAGATTACCGGCAGGGCGTTCGGCCGCGACCGGCGTTACCCGATTACTTCCGGTTACAGAGGCATTTAGTTAGCCGCTTGAAAGTGCTTCCTCATATAGAAGCAGGAGTTAGTAAATCGACATTTGCTCCTTCTCCCTCAGGGAGAAAGTTGGGATGAGGGGGATGAAATAAGCTTCTTCCTGAGGGTGTCCTGAATTTTGTTTTCCCCTCACCCTCACCCTCTCCCTCTGGAGAGGGCTTTATGTCGCTATATTAACTTCGGATTCTATATCTTCGGTAATGGATTAGCCTTTCTCAATTCCCCGCTATTTGTAATACAATGGGTAGGTTTACAACCGTTTGTTCGATCGCGTAATGTTCCTGCCAACGAGTTATAAAACAAGGCTATAGCTGCGTCGGCTATCGATCACCTGTTGATTCATATCGCTCTAACGCACAGCCAATAAAAAACATTACTGCTGCCCGTTCATGGGTAGACAGTATTTAATAATTAAAAAAAGGTCAGTTCTATGTGTTGGAGTGGTGAAGCGTCTGGCGTTTTAGCCGTCGCAGGTCTTAGTACCGCAGCTTATGTTGCGCTTAAACAAGGGGAATCGAAAGAGCTCTGGATTCCGCTAACTTATTTTGCCTTGATGGAATTATTACAGGCAGTCACTTACGTCTATATCGATTTATGCGACAATCCGAGTAACCAGATACTCACGCTTTTGGGTTATTTGCACGTCTCGTTCCAGCCGTTTTTTGTCAACATGGTTGCGATGTATTTCATCCCGGAAAGCGTCAAGCTAAAAATCCGAACCACTGTCTATACCATCTGCGCGATCGGTACGCTCGCCATGCTGATCAAGATGTATCCTTTTGCCTGGGCAGGCTCTTGCAACATCGGTATAGAAGGTTTTTGCGGACCGAATGTCTGCTCCACCTCCGGTTCCTGGCATATCGCGTGGCAAATGCCGTTAAACGGCTTGCTGTCGGATCCTATCGGCTGGTTGTTCGGCTTTAACTGGGGCTTGCATGCGCTGACTTATATCCTGGTGGCTTTTTACCTGCCGCTTATATACGGTTCGTGGCGCTTTGTCGGCTTCCATTATTTAATCGGCCCGTTTATTTCCGATATTACTACTACCGATCCTAACGAGTATTCAGCGGTTTGGTGCCTGTTTTCCATCGCCTTGTGCGTATCGGTCATTAAAACGCCGATCAGGAAACATCTGCATGTTAAAACTTGGCCTTTTTATAAGAAGTATATTGGCGATTCGCTTTAACTTCTAAATCATCCCGAGTGGCGAGCCGTAAGAATGTCTTCTTACGGCTCATTCAATCTCAGCTGTTTTGTGCGAATCGTTCAATCGTGTCGCACAGCTCTTTATCGAGCAGTCCTTCTTTGTTGGAGGCTATCCTATTAGCAAGACAGCCTTTTACTTCATTTGCGAATTGAAATCCTGCAATATTAAACTCCTGCTGAAAGGTTGAACAAAGTTTATACAATGCCCTTTTTCCGTCCAGGACTCTTGAAAGTCTATCCCAACGCTTCCCTGGGTTTTCTTCATTGCCGGCAAATGCTGAAATTCGAGCTGTATCGTTTGAAAATTCGCTAGATTCAAGCGACATTTTATGAGGTGAAAGATAATTATTTATTTCAAGGTGTAACTTTTCACCTGAAAGGCGACGTCCAATATCTTTGGATTTATCTGGGATTCCCTTATTAACCAGTACAGTGCTCAATGCCGTTAATTTTATTAAATCACTTTCATAATTTAGCAGCGTTCCAGCTGTAATTTCAGGAGGTAAACGATTAGATATTCTACATTGCAGTTCAGCCTTAAAAGCCTCCGGCTTCAATAAATAATTTTCCATTTCCCAACGGCGAAGCACATGAATATGCTGCCCATAAGGCGAGGCAGCATGAAACTTGTCATCATCAGTTTCCCAAAAAATATCCTGTTTATCAGTATCCCCCAAAAGCTTATCCCTATCTACAATACCGTAGGCGGTTAATTGCTGGTTTTCAACTTCCTTAACTTTGTGCAACACGGCATTGCATCCACCGCCTCCTTTATTACCGTCACCTTCCGCACTTTCAAAACTGATCTTATCTTGATAATTACTGAACCAATGGTCACTAAAAATACGCACATCTTCAGTTGACTCCAAAAATACTTTAATACCACCTTCATACTTACTATCGATAAAATCAGCTGCTATCCCTTTAAAACTACTCATAATGTTTCCCTGTTTAGTTTGCTAATTCATGTTGTTCGATTAAATCGCCACCGAGATATAAGCCTTCCTTCTCGATGTTCAACGACGCAGTAAAACGCCTTAGTATTTCAGTCGAATGGGTCGTCATAATAACGGTAAAGCCGGGATGATCTTTTGCTAGCTTTTCCAATGCATTATAAAGACGATGCTGCCAACGGATATGAAGATGGGCATCGATTTCATCAATCAGGATAATGGTGTTGGCTGTTCCATGCGCTCCTATTCTAAGAAACAAATGAACCAAGCTCTTTTCACCACTACTCAATCTATCCAGTCCGTGTATTTCACCATCACCTGCATCAACCTGAGCTTCAGGCGGCACTTTTCGCACACCTTTTAAACGTTTCGGCGTACCGACAAAAACTTGTTCGTCTATAAGTTTCTGCGCGGCTTCGAAAGAACCGTTTTCCAACCATTTAAGCCAAATAACCAGGTTATCCAGCGAATCGCGCCATAAAGTACTATGCGCATCGAAAGCATACAGAGGGCGATAATTCCAATGCGACGGCTGGCTAATATTACGTCCGCTACCGTTATTGTCGTCGCTAATGCCGGGAATATCCCGATAGGCTGAAAAATAGAGCACCGTCGGTAAATGAAAGCCCGGCTGTAGAAAGTGTTCTTCGGGCGCATTTTCCAAGCTTGCCCTGATAGTTGAAGATAAATCCAGTAACAGCTCATCTTTACGGGAAATGAGCCCCTCGAAACGCCCAGGAACCGGACTACGAAAACCCAAACGATGCCAGCTTTCCGCGTTATGCAAAGTTAATAACTCATCCGTCCAGGGTTTAAGAAAAACCTCTTCGCCAATTGTTCCGGCAAGCACAGACAATACAATGGCCATATCCCGGCCTTGCCAATGCAAGCGCACCCAAAAATCCAATTGCGCCCGTCCGTTTTTTTTATCCAGATCGTCATGGCCGTAAGCGGAAATTTCCTTTTTACCCAACAAATTCATTAGGCAGGAAAATATTTCCAATGCTGTGGTTTTACCCATCCCATTTGCAGAAACCACCATATAGAAATTGCAAGGGTGGTGATTTTTATCTGTGAAGTCTATTTCGTGAACGTTTCTAAACGGCCCAATGCGGTCTAAGGTCAGAAATAAAGGCCGAAACTCATATATTCTTAATTCATCCATAATGCATTCACCTTTAAGAAAATTTTACGTTTATCGACAAAATTTTTGGATAGCTAGAGCAATCTCGCTATCGCCGATTCTTGCTCCATGTACTCGTACCGGTTCCGGTTGATCAGTTAGTTTTATTAGCATATCACCTCTACCCAGTAACGCTTCCGCTCCTTTTTGATCAAGAATGATTGAAGATTCTGTGTGTTTTTGTACTCTTAAAGCAATCCTGACCGGAATATTGCTACGCAAAAGTCCGCTGAACGTTGCAGCATCCGGCCTTTGTGTCGCCAATACCAAATGTATCCCGGTAGAGCGCGCTTTTTGAGCGAGTCGTACCAATGGCGTTTCCAGTTCCCGCGATTGCATCAATAAATCGGCTAGCTCTTCAACCACCACCACAATACGGGGTAAAGCCGATTTTTTGGAAGCCTCATCAATATCACGCACCCTCATTTCTATGAATAAGCGGTTTCTGGCCTCCATTGTCTCAACCAGTTCATCTAACATATTGGCTGCTTCTAACGTAGATTTAGCAACAAAGCCACCGAATAAATTCGGTAACTTTGCATAAGCATTCAATTCAGTGCCTTTAGGATCAATCAACGCAAACTGAAGATTTTCCTGACTTTGAGTTTTAAGTAACGAGCAAATCAAACTATGCAAACAAACGGTTTTCCCGCTTCCCGTAGCTCCAGCCAATAAAACATGAGGAGCTTCCGCCAAATCCATGCTGAAATTCTCGCCGAGAACGGTTTGTCCCAACCAGACCGGTAATTTTTCCTTATGTGAAAGATCGGCCCATTCATTCAGCCTAGCAGGAGCAACGGTTTTCCAATGTTCAGGGGAACGGGGAATATCCAGATTCACGACGCCCGCTTCTTTACTGCTGGATAAGGTAATCGAATTTTCAGGAAGACCCAAACGGAAAGATAACTTACCTAAGCCTTTTTTTAGGTTATCAAGGTGGTGGATATTAGCTAGATAAAGGGCGTAACGATCTAAACGAATGCCTTGTTTTATATCGCGAACATCGGCATTCACGCTGATTTCCGTCAATGCATCAAGCAATAAATCAGTCTCTGTTGCTGCGGCAAGTTGAGTATTGTCAGTGTTTAAATCCTGAAATAATTCTTCGCGCAACCAGTTGATAAAGTTATGACCTGAACTCCAACTGGTGCGTATTTCCCGCAGGCCGCGACGGATATGGCGTTGTAAAAAGAGTTTATAACGTTGATCCGACGCAAATAAATCTTCTTGATGGTAAACACTCAATAAAGCGCGTATGGCGTCATCAAAATCGTGTAGCCCTTTATCATTTTCCGATTTACCAACTCCGGTAACTTCCCGAAAATCATAATCCCTACCTTTTTTTTCGATAGTATCCAGACCCGATTCGGGCGGCATTTCTATCTTTAAGGATTTCGCCAAAGCCAGGCGCAATACCCCGTATTTTGCCGCGTCAGGCGTACGGAAACCTAAGCTCCTGACTTGCAGGATAATATTTTCATCTTCCTCGCTTATGGAAATATTAGCCATAGCTCACATCCTGCCTTGTTGGGACCGTTTCTACCGTAGTGCTGTCGTCTGTATTGTGCAGCATAAATTCCCGGTGAATATAGGGGGCGAGCAAGGCGCGCTTCCTTTCGTCCAGTTCGGAATCGGTCGGCAATATAATGACTTGCGCCCCGGCATTGGGATAATACTTTTCCAATAAATTATCCTGATGTTGTTTATCGATACGGCCTAACGGAGTATCGATGACCACCGGCAACTGCCGGTCAGCCGCTTCTTTTAAAGACCATAAAAGGGCTGTTGCACAAAGCTGCTTCATACCTGCTGACAAGCTGCTCATCGGCACGGTTTCGCCGGATTTGCCGTGATAACTCAATTCAAAATTGTAGCTGATTTTTACTTCGGCGATAAGTTGGTTGGAATCCAATAATTCATGCAAATGGCGGTTAAAAGCCTGTTCCACACTATCCCGTTTTATCGCTTTGATTTTTTGTTTATAGGCTTCCAATAATGCCAGCATATTGTCCAGCAAGGTCACGCGGTCGCGCGCATTTTGGGCGTTTTTCACCTCGGCCTGCAAGGCGTTGATGGTACTCTCGGCTTTAGTGATCTCAGCTCCCGTTACTTTTTGTTCCTGGATCAGTTTTTCCGATTCGACCCTTTGTTTTAACAAATGATTTTGTATCGATTCTTCGGCGTATTGCAGTTTTTCCAGGTCAACTTTATTTTCATCGGAAAGTTGACTGACCGCTTGCAATTCATCGTCTATTTTTGTCATATCCTGGGAGGCGGAAATCGCAGTATTTAGACGATGATAAAGCCCATTGGCCGGTTTTTGCTCTGGCTGGTAAGCAGCAAAAAAGCTCGCCAGCTTACGCGCCTTGCCGGTATCCAAAACAAACAAAGGCTGTTCTTCGTCATTGCGAATATCGCGGGCTTTCATCAATGCGGCGATGCGTTTTTGATAAAAACCAGCCTGTACTGTGGTCAGGCGCGTGGGTGGATAAGGCGGCTTGTCAAAGACTTCGATCAATTCATCAGTAATCGAACCGAGCAATTCGGATATTTCATTACTTTTGCTGGAAGCACTGGCCTCGGCGACATGCATAACTTGTAAGGCCAAACCGGCATTCAAGCGTAAAAATGCATCATGTTCAAAAGCCGCAGAGATTTCCGATAAGGCTTCGGCTTGTTGTTTCTCGAGCTGACGCTTGTTTTCTTCCAGGCGTGCGTTTTTTTCCACAGAACCCGTGCCGGTCAGCATGCGCATTTTACGACGTATGTCGTTCAGTACGTCTTCTTGATTTTCTATGTCGGCATCGATCTCTTGTTGAGTTTGGCGCAAGGTTTCCAAATGCAATTGCAGTTCTTCAAACCGATGTTCCGCTTTGGTATGAGCTTCCCTTGCCTGGGCATCCATTGCCCCCTTTTGGTATTCTCGACGTAGTTCATTCGCTACGGTTTTTATATTTTCAGCCGGACGAATATTCAGCAACAACTCCATTTTTTCGATGGTTTGGTTGCGGTTAGCCTCAGCCAAATAGCCAATTTCCTCTGCATCGAAAAAAAAGAAAGGGATATAGTCCAATGGCAATAACTCGGATAAATATTGCTGGGCGGCATCGTCTTTAAGCGGTGCCTTGCGAGGGGCATTGATCACCAACTGATCCGAGTGGTTGTCGTTGCTTAAATCCCAACGACGCGAGATACGAATTTCCTGATTGGCTTGGTCGAGCAAAACCGCTTCGATGCTGCATTGCATGTTTTTTTCGGCTTTGGCTTTTTGGTTTAAAATCCCCCACCAGTCTTTGTGTCCTAACACAAAGTTTTTCGGCTGAGTTGTTGTCCCGCGCTGGACGCTTGCCGTCAAGTCCTTGGTGACGCCGCCGAACAGCATTTTTACGCTATTGAGGAAGCTGGTTTTTCCTAAACCGTTACGACCCATGATAACGACGATATTCCGCTGCCCCCCCGGTTCCGGGCTAAAATCGAAATCATGAGGCCCATAATAGGAAAACAGGTTGTTTAAAGTGATGGTTTTAAAAATCATTCCGTTATTATCAGTTTGTCATTAATAGCATAATACTCGGTAAGCATTTTAAGTTGGCGTTTCAGTTCTGCATGGCTACCCCATTGACTGAGATCGGGATATTTTTGCATTAACTCGCTTAATGAGTTGGCCAGTTCATCCGGTATATCGTGCTCTTTAGCCAGTGACAGCAATAATTCCGTGTATTCATTCATGGTATGTTTAGCCAAGGTTCCCGCCCGTATTGTTCGGCAATACGAAGCGCACTATCGAAAACGTCAAAGTCATTAGACCAGACGGACTGGATATACATGATTTCTTGATCGGAAATCAGCCGTTTATCCACTTGTTGTTCTGTTTTAAGCAATCGCTCCAGCATTTCTTTACGGGTTGCTGCGATAAACGGCCCTTGTCCTTCGCGCCCATTGCGTCTGACGGGGCTGCGGCGCGCTTCATCTTCGCGGATGTCTTTAAGCCAGTTGCGGTATTCATTAAGCGGCTTCATCCAGGCTTCGCCGTTTTCGATGAAACTTTCCATGGATTTATCGGTTTTGACGACTGTACATGTCCAGCAGCCAAACCGGCTGCCGCCGCAAGACGGTGTATTGAGGTCAACAACAACCGGACATTCGCCGCCGTTCGCCTGACGGTATAAATCTAACATAAAATCATGGCTTTCGCCCCACGGGGGCGGGTTATGCATGAACAGATATTCCCAGACCTCATCGCTAGTCCATCTGGAAATCGGCGCCAATACCAAAGCATTGGGGATTTCATGATGCGGATTAAGCATACGGCTGCTTAATTCACGGGCATTCATGCTTTGGCCGCGGCTGATGCTTTCATCGGTGCGGGTCCCCAACAGAAGTATAACACTGCCGTGTTTTCGGATAACATCTTCGATAGCCGATTTAACCGGCTTAATTTTCATTTTTGAAGTACACCAGCGAAACCAGCGAGTCGGTGGCGGATACCCTTTTCCGATCAAATTCCCCCAAAAGCCCTGGTCAACGTCAGGCTGTATTAATTCCGCGTGAATCGGCAAATTAGAGGTGACTGCATGCTTATTAATCGCAGCAATACTGGCTTCCAAATAGGATTCAATATTGGGTGCTTCTACTCGAGTGTCAGACGATACAATATAAACTGGCTTGTACTGTTTTGAATCAATAGATAATAATAATTCGTAAACCAGCTGCAAAACCAGAGTAGAATCCTTCCCTCCCGAATAAGCGACAACCCAAGGCCTAGAGTCGGCCAGAAAATTTGATTTAAGTAGAGCGCGAGAGTATTCAATATGAGACTCAGCCAGCTCAACAGGCGATGTGGTCGATAGTGCTAAATTTGTGTTCATGGGAGCGATTATAAAACAATTCGTAAGATACTTTAGAGATTGTTAACTTAATCAAGGTTCTAATCAGGTTTCTGCTTTTTCACCAATCCCAAAGATCACCCCATAATCACCGATTTTCGCTTCGCACCCCAACTGCCCGGATTTGGATTAAATACTCCCGCACAACGTTCGCCGCAAAAACGGCAATTTCCTGACGCATCCAGATTCCAGTCTGACAATTCGTGCCAGTCGCGACCTATCAGTAACTTTTTGCAATTGTGACAATAGGTGCTTTGTTCGGATTTATCATGCACATTGCCGACATAGGCATAACGTATCCCATTTTTTAAAGCAATTTGCCGCGCCAGCAATAACGATGAAAGCGGCGTAGGCGGCTTATTACGCATCTTCCAATCCGGGTGAAACGCGGTAAAATGCATCGGCACATCCGCTCCCACGTTCTCCACAACCCATTGCGTCATGGCTTCCAGCTCTGCTTCCGAATCATTTTCGTCAGGAATAATCAGGGTAGTCAGCTCCATCCAGACCGACGTTTCATGTTTGATATATTTGATTGTTTCCAAAACCGGCTCCAGGTGGCCGCCGGCAATTTTGTAATAAAATTTTTCGGTAAACGCTTTTAAATCGATATTAGCCGCATCCATCCACCGGTAAAACTCGACTCTGGGTTCCGCACAGACATAACCTGCCGATACCGCAACCGATTTTATGCCCAGGCTCCGGCAGGCCTGAGCGGTATCTATCGCATATTCATGAAAAACCACCGGATCGTTATAAGTATAAGCAACGCTGTGGCAGCCATTGTCCTGCGCCGCCTGGGCAATCGCATCGGGCGATGCCTTGCTCATTAAAGTATCCATTTCCCGCGATTTGCTGATGTCCCAATTCTGGCAAAAGTTGCAGGCCAGATTGCAGCCGGCGGTGCCGAAAGAAAGCACTGAGGTGCCCGGTAAAAAATGGTTCAGCGGCTTCTTTTCGATCGGATCGATCGCAAAGCCGCTGGAGCGGCCGTAACTGGTCATCACAATCCGGTCGTCAAGGTTCTGCCGGACGAAGCACAGGCCGCGTTGGCCTTTATGAAGCTTGCAAAATCTGGGGCAGAGATCGCATTGCACGCGGCCATCCGCCAAAATGTGCCAGTATTTGGTTTTTACGGTATCTTTGGTAACAAAATCAGTCATGATAATTCCCCGGTTTTGCTGGTCAATTGCTGTTTTAACTCACGCAGCAACAATGTACATGAAAACTTGTCTAAATAACTCGACTATGGGTACTACGGTCTATTTTTGTTCAAGCTATAAAATTCAGCATGACTTATTCGTCAAAAAAAATAAACGCTTTTTGTACGCCTAGGTAATGTTACATATAGCTGTCCTATGGCGTTGACTCTATCATTCTGTCCCGCTTGTGGAGCGCTTTTCACGCTTGATTGTTAAGTGTTACTATCTAGCGCAACGACATTGCCGGAATCGTCATCAGGATTTTTCCGGCAACGGCTACCCTGGCTCACGCTGGTATAACAGGACAAGCTAATGAATAGACAACCCGCCGTAGCAGGTTCTTTTTACCCTGCAAATCCGGAGCAACTCCATCTAATGCTGGATCAATTTCTGGCTGAGGCGGCAAGCACTGAAAAAGCCCCTAAAGCCATCATCGCGCCTCACGCCGGCTATATTTATTCCGGCCCGGTTGCAGCAAGCGCTTACGCACGGCTGAAACAAGCCCACGGCCGGATAACCCGCGTGGTGCTTATCGGCCCGTCTCACCGCGTCGCTTTCAGGGGGCTGGCCGTGAGCAGATCGGACACATTTACCACGCCTTTGGGCGATGTCCCGGTAGATCATGAGGCAGTGCAAGCCATACTCCAGCTGCCCTTTGTCGAATACATCGAGCAGGCCCACACCTATGAACACAGCCTGGAAGTGCATCTGCCTTTTTTACAGGAAGTGCTTGATAACTTTAAAATCGTGCCCATCGTTGCCGGCGAGGCGTCGCCGGAGCAAGTCAGCCAAGTGCTTGATACGCTATGGGGCGGCGATGAAACACTGATAGTGATCAGTTCCGACTTGAGCCATTATCATGATTATGCAACTGCTCAACAGTTGGATAAATCGACCAGCCAAGCCATAGAACAGTTGCAATATGAGCAGCTCGCCTCCGAATCCGCTTGCGGTAAAGTACCGTTGAGCGGCCTGTTAAAACTGGCACGGGACAAATCGCTGTCAGTCACAACCATCGATTTACGCAACTCCGGCGATACTGCCGGAGATAAAGCCCGCGTAGTAGGTTACGGTGCTTATGTCATTGAATAAAACAAATCGGCAATTATTGTTAAATTTAGCGAAAGACTCTATTCAACACGGTCTGCAAACAGGCCGCCCTATACAGCCGGACTTGGATAACTATCCGGCAGAATTGATAGAGCCTCGCGCCACTTTTGTGACGTTGCGGACGAATCATTCCACCGACAAGTTGCGCGGTTGCATCGGCATGCTGGAAGCGATCAGGCCCTTGGCTAAAGATATTGCCGAGAATGCGTTTTCCGCCGCCTTTAGAGATCCGCGCTTTCCGCCGCTGGAAGCTTATGAACTGGAAAACTTGAAAATACATTTATCGATTCTGACACCCGCTGAGCCGGTATGGTTTAGCTCCGAACAAGATCTGCTATCTCAATTACAGCCTGATATTGACGGCCTGATTTTAGAAGAGGGCCGGCACCGCGGAACTTTTTTACCGTCGGTATGGGAAGAATTGCCGGAACCTGGGCAATTTTTGCGGAATTTAAAACAGAAAGCCGGGTTACCGGGCGATTACTGGTCGGAAAATATCCGGATTTACCGTTACCGGACTGAAATAATTAACTGAATCGCATCAACACGGCCACACCGGCTTAAATCAGCGGCCGGTGCGGCGACATTTATAATAAAATCGAAAACCACAATTCCACTCTTAATAAATTAGCTGTCAAGGTCAATACAATGTAAATAAGACCTGCGATCAAACAGCAACACTATCATTAACGTGAGTTGAACTATGATGTCAAATATCCATGCTATGATTTTCATGACGATCTCCTTAAAGCGAATTTATTAAACTTATGCTTGTAATAATCAATCATGTCAGCAACATTACTTAATATTATTATCGACTGACACTTTAGAAATTTAATCTCTCTGTCCGTAACCTTCAATAACTCCATCTGCTTAAAAATTTGTAATAACATGAAAGTATTGGCTTCATGTTTTTCCGAATCGGGTCTACGTTCCTCAAAAATAAATTGTCCGGACTCACTATTTTTAAAGCATAAAAAGCGCCATTTATTGAATTTAATTACGAAACAATGCATTAACTATTGCTGGTATTCAGCCGCAATCTCATTTTGACTGTTCTGTTGAAAAAAGAGGCATTATTTTGCCTCATTCGGCAATGCGGCATAGGTTGGGGTGAAGTCGGCAACGGCGTTTCACAATAACCCATGCTCGGCAAAGGAATAAGGCTGTCCGTCACCGATAATAAAATGATCGAGCACTCGTACATCAAACAAAGCCAGGGCCTGCTTGAGTTTCTCGGTTATATGCTTATCGGCCTGGCTGGGTTCGGAAATTCCGGACGGATGATTATGGGCAAAAATGACCGCCGCCGCATTATGGCGTAGCGCCTGCCTGGCGACTTCGCGGGGATAAACGCTGGCTCCGTCTATGGTGCCCCTGAATAACTCATCCAATTGTATGACCCGGTGTTGATTATCGAGAAACAGACAGGCAAACACTTCATAGCTATAGCTGCGCAATTGCGCGCTGAGATAAAAACGGGTGATCTCCGGACTAGTCAGCGCATCGCCGCGTTGCAAGGCTTCTTTAAAATGCCGCCGGGACATTTCCAATACAGCCTGGAGCTGGACATAAGTGGCCTCGCCCAAACCTTTACCCTGGCAAAAGCGTTGCTGGTCGGCGCCCAATAAAGCCCTCAGGGAACCGAAGTCGACCAGCAGCTCGCGCGCCAGGTCAACCGCCGATTTGCCGGGCGAACCGGTGCGCAAAAAAATAGCCAACAGTTCCGCATCGGTTAAAGCGCTTGGACCGCGATGCAACAGTTTTTCCCTGGGCCGGTCTTGTGCCGACCAATCCTTAATGGACATAAGTTCCCCTTATCTGGTTGAGATTTAAGCATAGAAGAATTTTTTTATACTTGCCATAATACCGGCTTTGTTCAAGTTTCCAGGCGTTTACTTATTAACAAACATATTTTATTGGCTGTCAGCGGCGGCATTGCTGCTTATAAATCGGCTGAATTAGTCAGGCTGCTGCGCAAACAAGGCGCTGAAGTACGCGTAGTGATGACTCACTCAGCCATGCAATTTGTCAGCCCGCTGACCTTTCAAGCCCTTTCCGGCAATCCGGTACATAGCGAATTGCTTGATGCGGATCAAGAGAATGCCATGGGCCATATCAGTCTGGCGCGTTGGGCCGATGCGTTGATTATTGCTCCGGCAACGGCCAATACTATTGCCAAACTCAGCCACGGCCTGGCAGACGACTTACTCGCCACGCTTTATCTGGCTGCAACCTGCCCTGTTTATATCGCCCCGGCCATGAACCAGGCTATGTGGCATAAACCGGTAACACAGGAAAATATTCAACAACTCAAACGCCACGGCGTCACCCTGATCGGCCCCGAACAAGGCGATCAGGCCTGCGGTGAAACCGGTTTTGGCAGGATGTCCGAAGCACAGGAAATTTGCAACCGTTTAATGGCTGAACCGGCAGCGCAATGTTTAAGCGGACTTAAAGTTCTGATCAGCGCCGGCCCCACCCGCGAGCCGTTGGACCCGGTACGCTACATCACCAATCGCAGCTCCGGAAAAATGGGCTATGCACTTGCCAACGCCGCGTTAAAAGCGGGCGCCAAAGTCACCCTGGTCAGCGGCCCGGTTGCGCTCCCCGCTCCTGTCAATGCCGTGGTGGTCAATGTGGAAACTGCGGCGCAAATGCATGAGGCGGTTATCGCTAAAGCCCATGAGCACGATATTTACATCGGTGCGGCGGCTGTTGCCGATTACAGCCCTGCCCATATGGAAAACGAAAAAATAAAAAAACAGGCCGGACAAACCACGCTAACCTTAACGCTGCAAAAAACCAGGGACATTCTGGCCGAAGTTGCGCAGTTGCCCAAGCGTCCGTTCACGGTCGGCTTTGCCGCGGAAACCCATGATCTTGAACAATACGCCCAAGATAAATTGACACGAAAAAACCTGGATATGATTGCGGCAAACTGGGTTGGTCGCGACCAAGGCGGCTTTGATAGCGAGCAAAATGCATTGCAGGTGTTTTGGAAAAACGGCCAAAAGACCTTGGCAATGACCGATAAAAATAAATTAGCCGAACAATTAATCGGCTTAATCGCAGAGAGAATGGAACAACAAAAACATGAAAAGAATACAGCTTAAAATTCTGGATGGCCGTTTAGGCAAAGACATTCCGTTGCCGGAGTATGCGACGTCGGGTTCGGCGGGTTTGGATTTGCGCGCCTGCCTGGATGAGCCGGTCGAATTAAAGCCGGGAGAAACCGTGTTAATTCCAACCGGTCTTGCTATTCATATCGACGATCATCAGTTAGCTGCGGTTTTATTGCCCAGATCCGGCCTGGGGCATAAACACGGTATCGTGTTGGGCAACCTGGTCGGACTGATCGATTCGGATTATCAGGGACAGGTTTTCATATCTTGCTGGAATCGCGGCGACAGCGCTTTCACTATTAATATCGGCGAGCGAATTGCGCAAATGGTTTTTGTGCCGGTAGTGCAGGTAAAATTCGAACAAGTCGACGAGTTCGATCAAAGTTTGCGCGGTTCCGGCGGCTTCGGCCATACAGGCCGCCATTAAGCTGTTTTATTATAACTACTCAGCGTATGCTCAATAGAACACGGATTAAACGGATAAACACGGATTTAAAAACGCAAACAAACCGGGTTCGAACTAAAAATCCGTATCAATCCGTACTATCTGTGGCATCCGTGTTCCATTTTTCTATGTGCTGAATAGTTACATTTTCTTTAGCATAGGCATCAACACATGGTACGACTATTTTCTTTACTGTCAGCATTTGCCGTTTTAATGATTCTAGCCGCAGGCGCAGGCGTTTACTGGATCAGCGCGGGGCAAATCGCGCAAGCAAAACAGGATTCGGCAACGGCCGTTGCCAAAAGCGTTGCCTTGGGCATAACGGCCCAGATAAATCTGCTGACTGACACGCTGGAAAAAATGGCGCAGGATCCCGAAGTGCTGGCGGCAGTTACCAGTGCCGACCCAGCCCAATTAACCACGGTGGCGGCAAAACTTGAAAAGCATTTACCGGATGCACTGAAGGTCAGGCTGTTATTGCCCGGAGTCAGCGAACTCGACGATAAAAGCATACCGAAAATGGGTTATGCCGACCTGGACATGGTGCGGGAAACGCTCACCAAAAACCAATTGCCGGCAATACAAGGCGATAACGGGCCGGACCGGCATCTGGCGATAACACGCCGGATTATGCAAAACAATCAAGCCGTAGGCGTTATCCTGGCCAGCTTGAATTATGGATTTGTCGGCAAAACCGTACAGGCGGCGGAATTAAAGAACGGGCATCTTGAATTGAGACAGGCCGACTTGGTACTAGGCGTTGCCGGTGAACCGGCCGTCTCGGAGGCGAACGTCGATGCGCCGGTAAAGGTGGCCAACACCGGCTGGGAGCTGCATTATCAACCGATCGACAGCGCACCCGCAGGGCTGATGCTGATCGTCAGCATAGTCAGTATCTCTGCCTTGATAGCGCTATTGGCCTTTTTTATAGGGTACCGGAAACTGTCGGGCATGCTGACGCAAGACCTGGGCAGTTTACTGAAAGCGTGTAAAGACATGCTGACCAATAAACTCCAGCAGACTTACCCGGTTAAATTAACTGAAGTAAATGCCGTTATTTCAACCCTGGCGCAGTTCAAACGGGTTACCGATCATCAGGATGACGATATAGTCACCGAGAATCATGCCGTTTCTTTTGAAATGAGCGGCTTCTTCGATGACTTCGATGATCGTATATCCGCGGCAGGCACTACGTTCCAAACCGCGGAGATAGAGCACAAACCGGCAGCCGGCGCCGGTTTGAATAAACCGGTTATCGAAAAAAGCCAGCATGCCAAACCTGAAATAGTTGAAACAACCGTGCCGGACTCTTTCGACATGCCCTTGTCGATAAAACCGACAGCCAATGCGGGCAGTATTTTTAAAGCTTACGATATTCGCGGCATAGCCGGTAAAACGCTGACCAAAGAAATGGTTTACGACATTGGCCGCGCGCTGGGCACCCAAGCCAAACAACATGGCGGTAAAACCGTCGTGGTAGGCCGGGACGGAAGAACGTCCAGCCCAGTGCTCGCGGAAGCCTTGGCTAAAGGGATTATTGCCACCGGGCTTAATGTACTGGACATCGGCATGGTGCCGACGCCGGTACTTTATTTCGTCGCCAGACACACCGAAGGACGCTCCGGCGTAATGGTGACCGGCAGCCATAACCCCGCTAATTACAACGGCCTGAAAATGGTCATCAACGGCGAAACGCTGGCCGGCGAAAAAATCCAGCAACTCAAAACCTGCATCGATAACCAGGCCTATGCAACAGGCAAAGCCGGCAGCATTGAACAAAACAGCCAGTTCAGCACTGAGTACATCGGCCTCATTTCCGAAGACATACATATCGCCAGACCGATGACCGTTGTGCTGGACTGCGGCAACGGCGTTGCCGGCGAATTGGGACCGGCACTGCTGAGGACTTTGGGCTGCGAAGTAATGGAGCTGTTCTGCGACATCGACGGCACATTCCCTAACCACCATCCTGACCCCAGCAACCCAAAGAATCTGAGCGAATTGATCGCAACGGTCAAACATTACAAAGCCGACATCGGTATCGCTTTCGACGGCGACGGCGACCGTTTGGGCGTAGTCGATTCGCACGGCAAAATCATCTGGCCGGACCGGCAAATGATGCTGTTTGCCAAAGATGTGCTGGCAGGAAAGCCCGGAGCGGAAATTATTTACGATGTGAAGTGCTCCCGCCACCTGACCGATCAAATTAAAAAATACGGCGGTAGGCCGACTATGTGGAAAACCGGGCATTCATTGATGAAAGCCAAACTCAAAGAAACCGGCGCCAAATTGGCCGGTGAAATGAGCGGGCATATTTTCTTTAACGATCGCTGGTTCGGTTTCGACGACGCCTTGTATGCGGCTGCGCGCTTAATTGAAATACTATCCCGCGATTCGCGCAGCAGCGCCGAAGTATTCGCCGATTTTCCCGACAGCATCAATACTCCTGAATTGAATATTGCCCTGGAAGAGGGCGAAAATTTCACCTTTATGGACAAGCTGTCTGCGGCAGCCAATTTTACCGGCGGCAAAATCACCGATATAGACGGAATGCGCGTCGACTTCCCGAACGGCTGGGGCTTGGTGCGGGCATCGAACACCACGCCGTCGCTGGTCGTTCGTTTTGAGGCCGACTCGGAAGCCGCAATGCATAGCATTCAGGAACAATTCGGGCAACTGATGAAAAAAGTCAAACCCGACATTACCCTACCCTTTTAAAGCCATCCGCTTAGGCCGGGATAGGTAAAAATAGCACACGGATGACACGGATTTGACTGATCGACACGGATAAACGGAGCAAAATTTCAAGGGCATGAGTACCCGTGCAATCCGTCTGACCTGTGTTATCCGTGTTCTATTATTTAATTGGCTAATCTTTGCGTGTGTCCCGGCTTAAGTGGATAGTCTATTTAATAACGCTGAAAACCGTATCACCGAATAAAACCCTATAAAGACAAAGTTAAATACCGTCCAACCCGGTTTCTTGTACAATAGCGCCGCTATCGTGAAACCGTAGTCTATCTGTTCAGTTTTTTAACTCAGGAAAAATGATGAAAAAAATAAACCTATTACTTGCATTATCCTTGTTGTTTGGCTTGAGCACGGCTGTATTCGCTGCGCCCCTTACTTCGAATAAAGACATCATCGGCAGTTGGTTTCTGGAATATACAAAAAAATCGCCGGAAGATACTGAAACAAAACCTATGGGCGTGACCTGGGTAATCGATAACAGTCAGCTGACCCAAAAAGACATCCCTCAAGTCAGAGGCAATCCTTACGATGCGCCGGCAGTCGACTATGTGGTCGAAGACGGCACTTTAAAAGTCAGCATACTGGGCAGAGCGGGCAAATTCGATGTTTACTCGTTAGTGGAAAAAACCGATACGGCTATGGTACTTAAAGACAACAAGTACGGAACTTACATGTATTTCACCAAAAAATAAGTTCGTTCTCCTGACGGGGCTTAAGCGTTATAAACAATAACTTAAGCCCCGACACACCGCTAGACTCCTCCTGCTCGACTAAAGCTCGATTCCATCAGACAAAACATCAGTAATCCCATGGATTGCTTGACGAATTAATCCCAAAAACAACAAAAACCCGAACCGGTAAAAGCCGAATTGGCTGCCTGACAATATGGCGTTAATGTTGTTTGGATGGATAATCGAATGATTTTAATGGATAATGCACGCCTATTTACTTGATCTAACCTACGCAGTGAAGCAATGAAAAAAAAGATAGAGGAACTTATCCTGCAAGCCGTTGAAACACTTAAATCAGAAGGTGTTCTGGCCCAGGAAATCGCCCCGAACGTTACTATTGACCGCACCCGTGACCCGCAACACGGCGACTTTGCTTCGAATCTGGCATTAATGCTGGCGAAACCGGCCAACACCAACCCGCGCCAATTGGCCGAAAAACTGATTGCCGCGCTGCCTGAAGATGCGGCCATTGTTAAAATTGAATTGGCAGGCCCCGGCTTTATCAATTTCTTCATCGATCCGACCGCCCAATACCAAATTATCAAACACATCCACGACCAAGGCCGGAACTTTGGTTTGAGCGATGTCGGCGCCGGTAAAAAAGTCCAGGTCGAATTTGTTTCCGCCAATCCTACCGGGCCTTTGCATGTCGGTCATGGACGCGGGGCCGCCTACGGTTCCGCGGTTGCCGATTTATTACAGGCCGTCGGTTTTGACGTGCATCGCGAATATTATGTCAACGATGCCGGCCGGCAGATGGACATACTCGCCACCAGCATCTGGCTCAGGTACCTTGAAGAATGCGGCGAAGTGATGCACTTCCCGAGCAATGGCTACAAGGGCGAATATGTCCGCGAAATTGCCTGGGACATTCATACCAACGCCAATAACGAATATCGCAGACCGGTAGAACTGGTGTTTGAAGACATCCCACTCGACGAACCTGCGGGCGGCGACAAAGAAGAACACATCGATGCGCTGATAGCCCGCGCTAAAACTTTGCTCGGAGCTTCGTTATATCAGGACTTTTTTCAAATCGGCCTGAACAACATCCTGAAAGACATCAAGCTTGACTTGAGCGAGTTCGGCGTCGACTATCAGGAATGGTTTTCAGAGCGTCAATTGATGGATGACGGTTCGGTGGAAAAAGCGCTGGAGCGCTTGCGTGCCGGCGGCCATCTTTATGAAAAAGACGGAGCGACCTGGTTTGCCTGCGCCGATTTAGGCGATGAAAAAGATCGGGTGGTGGTTCGCGATAACGGCCAATCCACTTATTTTGCATCCGATATTGCCTACCACATGAACAAACTGGATCGCGGTTTCGACCGGATCATCAACATTTGGGGCGCCGATCATCACGGCTATATTCCACGGGTCAAAGCGGCCATTCAAGCCTTGGGCGCCGATGAATCCAAGTTAAAAGTGCTGTTGGTGCAATTCGCCTCGCTTTATCGCGGCGAAGAAAAAGTGCAAATGTCGACCCGCTCCGGCGAGTTTGTCACCTTACGGCAGTTACGTAATGAGGTAGGCAAAGACGCGGCGCGTTTCTTTTACGTGATGCGCCGATCCGAACAGCATATGGATTTCGACCTGAAACTGGCGACCTCCAAGTCCAACGAAAATCCGGTATTTTACGTTCAATACGCCTACGCCAGAATATGCAGCGTATTGCGCCAATTGGAGGAGAAAAACTGGGATCGCGACTTACTACAGGGCATGGCAAACCTGACGCTATTGACCGAAGAGCACGAAAGCGATCTGCTGGGTACATTGACGCGCTATCCTGAAGTACTGGAACGCGCCGCGCTACAATACGAACCGCACCAACTGATCCAATACCTGCGCGAGTTGGCAACCGAATTCCATACCTATTACAACGCACATCAATTCCTTGTTGATGATGCGAAAATTCGCAATGCAAGGCTCAATTTGATCTGCGCTGTAAAACAGGTGTTGGCAAACGGCTTGGGCTTGCTGAATATCAACACACCTGAAGCGATGTAACATGGCTAAAGACTACAAACACAGAGCGCAAAATAAAAATGCGCACCGGCGTGATTCAGGAAGCCTTAGCCTGTGGCGATGGATGCTGATTACGGCGCTGATTATTTCGTTTGTAGTCTTTTTGGTGTATTTGCGCGGCACCGGATCGACGCAGGTTACACCGCAGGATGCACCAGCCAAGCCGGAGGAAGCAAAAGTCGAAGCACCCAAACAGGAGAAAAAACCTGAACCGGGGCCGGTGTTGCCGCAATTCGATTTTTATACCATCCTGCCCGAAAAAGAAGTCATCGTGCCGGATTACGAAATCAATACCCGTGCCAGGGAAGAGCGGGTAGGACAAGCCAAAATCACCAGTTATATTTTGCAGGCCGGTTCGTTCAAGGACTTTAAAGATGCCGACAGCTTAAGAGCCAAGCTGGCGTTGATGGGCATTGAATCCAAAGTTGAAAAAGCCAAAGTCGGTAATGTGGTCTGGAACCGGGTCAAAATGGGGCCTTATACGCAAATGGCCAGCGTTAGTACTATCCGGAATCGACTAAGGGAAAACGGCATAGACGCAGTTGTTATGGAAGTTGGGCGCCAATAAAAGCAGCGTCTTTCCGGGATGCGAAGAAAATAATTTTAGTTGCTCTAGCCCGTCCCCTCGTCGTTATACACAAGTCTATAAAAGCACGTCGTTCCGGCAGGGATTACCGGAATCCACGACTGCAAGGACGCAGGAGGTAGAGCAACGCAGGAGCAGTTGCCGAGAGCACAGGGATGTGAATGCTCGTCATTTAGGCAATTCCCGCGTTGCAAGACTTACTGCCAGCTTGGACATTGCCATCCATGGCTTCTGGATCCCGGCAATCCCTGCCGGGATGACGGTGTCACCCAGACACTTGTGTATAACGACGAGAGTCCGTCCCTGGGAACGTGTCTCCTACATTCACGGGCTTATTGTAGCGGAGTCGTCGACCAGTCTTTCATGGCTTGATCGCCCGGCCGATCCACTTTAATCTTACCGTCCTCGGTTGAAGTTACCCAGCTTACCGGAATGTAATGATGCTGCCCGGTCTTATCTTTTTTCAACTTGATAGTATTCTTTCCCTCCATATGATCGACGGTGGCGAACTGACCATCTTGAGAACAAACAACGGGCATATCAGGCTTAATCGCGTCAGCGTTAACATTGTGCTAGTAGTCATAGTTTTCTCCTGTTAGCTCAATTTGAGCGAATTATAATCAGTGCTTCAGACAAGGTTTTAAGATACAACGAGGCGGATTACCGGCTTATTCTTAACGTTCTTACATCTCTTGTCTGTATATTAAATTTACACCTACAACTAAGGCCAGTCTGTACGATCACACACATAGAAAATCGCTCACAGCCAGATCTCCAAGCGCTTTCGAAATATCAGATTAAGGAGTGCAAGCTCTGCTTGCAAACAGGCAAAGCCTGTACTCCCGGCTTATGCCATCCTAAGCTGAACACCGAAATCGACGAGCAACTGGAATGCTTCGCCCCCCCCCCCCGCTCAGCCAGCGGCCGCTTGGTTAATCGACAGCATTGCCTTTGGAAGAAAATCTGCAACCCTATCGAAGCCCCGAAAGAATGCCAGGAGCATATGCACTATGTTATGCTTTTTCCAATCAATAAAGGTCTGCATGAAATACACGAGGAAACGAATATGGGTTTGGCATTAAAAGATACTCAGCACCATTGTTACGGGGATTATTTGACTTGGCCTGACGATAATCGCTATGAACTGATTGATGGCAACGCGTATGCAATGTCTCCGGCTCCTGATCTGGCGCATCAGGATGTGGCGGGGGAGATTTATCTACAAGCTCGATTGGCACTTAAAGATAAACCGTGCCGCGCTTTCATTGCCCCAGTCGATGTTCGCCTTCCAAAGCACGATGAAGCGGACGAAAGCATCGATACCGTCGTACAGCCGGACGTCTTGGTGGTCTGCGACAGCAACAAACTGGACCGCCGCGGCGTGCGCGGTGCGCCGGACTGGGTCGTGGAAGTATTGTCTCCGTCTACAGCCGGTCACGATCAAATCAAAAAACGCAGTCTTTACGAGCGTCATGGCGTAAAAGAATATTGGTTGATTCACCCGATTGATCGGGTGTTGACCGTTTACCGTTTGGTCAACGGCGAATACGGCAAACCCGAACTCTACGAATTAAACGGCGAAACCCAGGTCAGTGTATTGCCGGATATTGTGATTCAATGGGATGAATTAGTTGCGCGATTGCCGGTTGATTATTGACCTTATGGCTTGGATAAAAAACAAATGATGAGGAGCTAAAAATGCCGATTTTGTCCATGTTTTATGGCATTGTGGTTTATATGTACTGTTATGACAATCAGCGTCATCATACGCCGCACTTTCATGTTGAGTATGGTGAGTTTACTGCTGTTATTGCGATTGAGGATGGTGAAGTGCTGGAAGGCGAGTTACCACGTAATAAAATGAAATTAGTGCAAGCTTGGCTTGAAATTCATCGTGATGAAATAATGGCGGACTGGAGTCTGGCTGTTCGAGGGATACAGCCTGAGCGAATTAAGCCGTTACAATAGGGACTCTAAATGAATAAGGTTATTACTGTATACCCCTTGTTACACCAACATCTGTTTGTCGAAATGGCTGATGGTCAGTGCGGTGAGTTTGATATGACACCCTACCTGGAAAGCGATTTTTTTTCTGCATTAAAGGATGACGCCTATTTCAAGCAGGTAACGGTCTTTTTTCGTGGCGTTGGCTGGCCTGATGGGCAGGATATTGGACCCGATACAATTGAAGCGGGATTGGTAAAGTCCAGAAATTCGTAAGCAGCATCGAAAAGGGCCGCGATGCGCCCCCTACCCGGCTTTCGGAATACTCGACATAACGCTGTCGTGCAGCAGCATGCCCAATCTAGCCGGTTATGTACGTAGCATTTCTAAATATGATTTTTCAATTAACAGATTCTTTTTTATATCTAAATATGCAATCAATTTCTTCGCTACATCTAAACCATAAGAAACTGAATCGTTCGCTTGCAGTACAACTTCAAGCTCAATAAATTCTCCAAGTGAATCTACTGAATCAATATGTACTCTTGTCTGGCCTATGAAAAACACTTCCCGTCGTTTTTCAACAACCCCCTTGATACCTAACAAAAATTTAAGAATTTTTTCTATCTTTTTGGGATTAGACAATTTTAATCGGTAATATTTTGAGGTTTTTGGTCCTCCAATATTTGGTCGGATATAATAAATAACTTCTGAGGAAGAATCATTTATTTGACGTAACTTCAGTCTTCCTAATGGAAATTTATAAAAAATATCTTTTTGTATTAGCAACTCTGGCCCTTCAGTCGATATTTTCTTTATCTTCCTATATAGATTTTCTATGTCATCAATAATAGCTTTAATTTCAATGTTTTTTGCCATATATTCTTTTAAGTTAAGTATTTACAAATCGCAACCAATCCAAAGCTACTTCATCTAAAAAGTTATCTGGAGAAACGTTTACAACTTTCATTTTATGTTCATTATCTTTTAGTAACAACAATGCACAAAGCAATATTTCAGAAAAAACCAAATCCAATAATTCTATAGGTAAACTAGGCAAGATAAAATTAACAGCAGTACCTGATTTAGCAACTATAACATGGCGAGAGTGAGGCAATCTATATTCGACCAACTGTGCCCCAAATGGTTTTTCTCTATTTGCCTGTTCTTTTAATGTTTTTATGTCAAACTCGGAATCTCTAGAACCACCACTTGCAAGTATTACATTATCCTTAGTCTCTTCTAATTCTTTAAAAGAAATAGCCCCATTAGGATCACCAGTTGCAGAAAATATTATATCGGCTTGCTTTAACAACTCCCTTTTCTTATGTATATGATAACCATCAATAAACGCGTGAAGGTTTTTATGATCATGCTTATCATACACATAGACGTTTAAATCAGCACTTTTAAGCGTTCTTGCTACGTTTTTTCCTATCATTCCATAACCTATAACGAGAGCGTTGCGGCCAGAAATTGTCACGCCGACTTGTCTAAGAACATAATCCATTGAATAAACAGCATCTCTACCAACAAAACGAGCCTCAATCTCTTTAAGGTTACTCCGTGCAACTGAATAAATGGGGACCCTTACATTCTTTGAATGCTCTAAATATCTATTATGACCAAAAGTCGTATCCTCAACTACACCAGCTATATACTTCTCTGCTTCTTTATTTATTTTAGAAAGTGGTAAAGCAAAATAACCACCAACATCTAATATAATTATTTGCTTACCATCTTCTTTAGATTTTGCGACCGCCTTCTCAATCAATTTGCTCAGAACTTCACTAGTTTCTAAAGTTTCATAGCTTTCTTCTATTATTAAAATTTCTTTAGATTTGAGGTTGATCATTACCTTTTCATCTATTGAATATGGTTTCGCAATCAACGAGAATACATCTGCGCCGATTTCCATAAGATGTAAAATCATCTCTTCAGTTGTGGGAAGAACGTGTTCTAATAAAAGGCGGATTCAACTCCGAAGTGCAATCCTAGTTATCATGCGGCTTCTTGCACTGGCTCAGCAAAAAACACGTCATGAGGTGTTTTAAAATTAAGTGTTTTCCGAGGTCGATGGTTGAGCTTATGCATG
>Ga0208789_1000115_pt1 | contig 115391 bp, 102 predicted proteins | sample Methanotroph_Enr_FD_187368 | JGI IMG/M metagenome (GOLD analysis project Ga0208789, IMG submission 187368) | Enriched soil microbial communities from Old Woman Creek wetland in Ohio, USA - Methanotroph_Enrichment_5 (SPAdes) (version 2) | ecosystem: Environmental > Terrestrial > Soil > Wetlands...
TTAAAAAGCTCTATCGTAGCTTGGTCTCCTTGTTCAAACGAGGATTGCGCTGGTTGATGCGCTGTCTACAAAATGATCTACCCTTACCAGCATTTTGTGAGGTTATGAGAAACTGATAGGTGGTGAGTTTGGAACCCTTCGAAGGGCCGCATATACGTGCTTTGGGCTATGATATGCGGACGGAACCGGAGCGCCGTATTGCGATGGAAAAAGCAATAGACGAAAACAAAGTGACATTCACCGGCAAGATCGCTTTAGGACAAGAAATCGACCATGGCATGCAGCCGGGTATTTTGATTTATGCCCCTGTGTATCGGAAAAACATGCCCATCGACACCATCGAACAACGCCGGGCGGCTATGTTGGGTTGGGTCTATAGCCCTTTGCAGATGAAAGATGTCATGCAGGGCATTAACCCTGTTCCGAATCAAGAAAGCATTCGCATGAAGATATTCGACGGTTCGAAGATCACATCCGCCGCATTGCTTTATACCGGCGAAGACAGCAATTTTTCTTATGCAGATAAGTTACCTGTCGGCAGCTTGATCTTGCGTAGCGACATCGGGGGCAGAGAATGGACATTCCAATTTATTCCAGTTGCAGAATATTTAGCTGCCGATTACAGCAAAACCCGGTTGATTGCCATCGGCGGCTCGATCATTAATTTGCTGGTTTTTTTCCTTATCCGTTCTTATAGAAACACCTATCGTAATGCCTTGTCGATTGCAGACAATTTAATTGCAGAACTGTGTCAAAGCGAGGACCGTTACCGGACGGCGGAAGCCGAATTCGCCAAGATAGAGCGGCAATTGGAACAATCCCATAAAATGGAAACACTGGGCCAATTGACCGGAGGCATTGCCCATGATTTCAATAATGTCCTGGCAATAATGCTGGGCTATTCAAATCTGGCGCTAACCCGGTACGTCACCGATAAAAAAGGTACGCTGGCACATCATTTGGAAGAAACGATCAAGGCCGGGGAACGGGCGCGCGAGTTGGTGGCTTTCATGTTGACTTATAGCCGCGCCCAGACCGGCGACAATCCGGTTGAAGTGATCGATCCTTCTTATTTGATTAAAGAAGCGCTCAGGATGCTGACTATCACCATCCCGGCTAATATTAAGCTGCAAAGCCAAATTGATGCGGATGTTAACTATATCCGCATTAGTCCGGTGGAACTGCACCAGATTGTCATGAACCTGGTCATTAATGCACGGGATAGCATCGTGCCTGATCGCGGCGGATATATAGACGTTCACTTAAGTACGCTTTCAGAAGCATTGGAGTCTTGCACTTTGTGCAAACAAAGCCATGGCCTGGCTTCGTGCAAAGATGCAATTAGCGGTAAATATATAAGCTTTAGCGTGACAGATAACGGATGCGGCATTAACGAAGGCAATGTTCCACTGATTTTCAATCCTTTTTTTTCCACCAAAGAGGTCGGTAAAGGGACCGGCTTGGGACTCTCGGTGGTTCAGGCCATTGTTCGGCGCGCAGGCGGCTGTATTACAGTAAACTCGCATGTCGGCCTTGGCACCATGATTCAGGTGCGGCTCCCGGTTGTTGAGGCTCTTGTGGATTTACCGTCAGCCATAGACCGATTATCTGCAAATTCGAGCCCCGGCAACGGCGCCCGCATCCTGGTGGTGGATGATGAGCCGGCTTTGGCGAACTATCTGGCTGAGCTGCTGGAAGGCGAGAATTATGTAGTCGATGTTTACACCGATTCCGTTAAAGCGTTGAATTATTTTCGTGCCGATCCGCAAAGTATCGATGCCGTAATCACCGATCAGGCTATGCCGGACAAATCAGGTATTGAAATTGCCGGCGCCATGCTGGCGCTACGTCCCGATCTGCCGGTATTTCTGTTCAGCGGTTATAGCGATACTATCGATGAAAATACTGAGTTGTTCGGTATCCGCCGTTTTTTTAATAAGCCGGTTAATGCGACGGAACTGCTTAGTGTTTTAAGCGAAGAAATAAAGCATCCGTTGAAGGCGTAAACCGTTTGCTGAAAATATAGCGGAACAATGCGTAACGAAGATTGTTAGGATGTGGCCGGAATAAGCCTACCCGGTAATAGCAAGAGTGGACTTATTCCGGCAAATACCAGCCAAACTCGCTGTAAATCCCCCCACTACGGCAACCCTTCGGCTTTGCTCAGAAACTTCAGCGTGTTCCCTTTCTCTATGTACCGAATAGCTACCTAAAACTCCAATTCCAAATTGGCTTCGCAAAAATTAAATTTAGCTACCTCGGATTCCGAACCGTCAGCATAGGCAGCTTTAACATATTGATCGCAGCCTTGGCTGTTAGTGCTTGAATCCCAAACCAGTGTCGTGTTTTCACCTGACGCAATGCCTTGCCCAATATCGAAATAACCCCATTCTTTCTTGTCTTCCGACACCAAGAGCTTGGTAATCTTGACTTTAGTGGTATTGCGCACTTTAAACGAATATTCCGCTTCGGCTGCCGCTGCGTTATTGACAGAAATCACACCTATGAACAACGATGCTAAAACTACCCATGTACCGGCAAAATTGTGAATTTTCATGTTATCTCTCTTAGGTTGAACCGCAACGACATGTCACGGTACCGATTTTTATATCGCTGCAAAAAACGCGTGTCAACGAATAAAACAACATAAAACTCTTTACCGATACTTTTGGCTTAATCTACAGGACTAACACATGAATAGCTTTCAAAATCAGCCGATTTGTGCTTAATAACTTCAAACAGCTTGAATTCTGCGGCTATCTTTTGCTAAAAACATAATATCTGGACAAAAGCGCATAAATTGGGCAAAATTGGCGGCTAATAATGCTTTTAACCTCTAACCGACTTGCAAAGATTGATGGCTACAATTACCGTTTTAAATGGGCCGAATTTAAACCTGTTGGGCATTCGCGAACCCGGTCTTTACGGAAATCACACTCTCGCCGACATTAAGCAACGTCTTGAACAAAAAGCCGCCGAACTCAGTCATCAGCTCGACTTTCATCAAAACAACGCCGAACACCGGATTGTAGAACTGATACACGAGGCTTACCAAGCCCAAGTCGATTTCATCATTATTAACCCTGCCGCCTTTACTCATACCAGCGTTGCCATTCGTGACGCGCTGCTGGCAACCAAGATCCCATTTATAGAGGTTCATTTATCAAACGTCCATGCACGTGAACCTTTTAGAAAACATTCCTATTTCTCGGATATTGCCAAAGGCGTTATCTGCGGATTAGGCGCAACAGGATACGAACTGGCCTTACTGGCTGCTCATCAGATATTAGCCGAGAGACACTAAAACTATGGATATTAGAAAAATAAAAAAACTCATCGAAATTATCGAAGAATCCGACATTGCCGAACTGGAAATCAAAGAAGGCGAAGAATCTATTCGCATCAGCCGTTATTCCGCCGCCCCTGCTCCGGTCGCCTATGCGCCTGCGCCGGTTGCCGCCGCTCCCGCAGCGGTTGCTGCTCCGGCAGCAGCGCCTGTTGAAGAACAAATTACCGGACATGTGGTCAAGTCGCCGATGGTCGGCACTTTTTACCGCGCCGCTTCACCCGGCACCAAGGTTTTCGCCGAAGTCGGCCAGTCCGTTCAAGCCGGCGACACCTTGTGCATCATTGAGGCGATGAAAATTCTTAACCAAATTGAGTCGGATAAAAGCGGTACCGTCACTAAAATTCTGGTTGAAAACGCCGAGCCTGTCGAATATGGCCAACCATTATTCATCATTGAATAACACCAGGGACGGGGAACTTATGTTCGATAAAATTGTTATCGCCAATCGAGGCGAGATTGCATTGCGCATTTTGCGCGCTTGCAGAGAATTAGGCGTCAAGGTGGTTGCCGTGCATTCCGAAGCGGACCGGGATCTAAAACACGTGCGCTTGGCCGATGAGTCCGTTTGTATCGGTCCTGCGGCTTCCGCGGACAGCTACTTGAATATTCCGGCCATTATCAGCGCTGCCGAAGTGACCGATGCGGAAGCCATTCATCCCGGTTACGGCTTTTTATCCGAAAATGCCGATTTTTCCGAGAAAGTAAAACAAAGCGGTTTTGTTTTTATCGGCCCCAATGCGGAAACCATTCGCATGATGGGCGACAAGATTTCCGCCAAGAACGCGATGCTGGCAGCCGGAATTCCTTGCGTTCCCGGCAATAACGATCCGCTGTCGGATGACAGCAAAAAGAACCTGAAACTGGCGCAGGAAATCGGCTATCCGGTTATTATCAAAGCTGCTGGCGGCGGCGGCGGTCGGGGTATGCGCACGGTGCATACCGAAGCGGCGCTATTAAACGCGATTGCGATGACCAAAGCCGAAGCCGGCACCGCGTTCGGCAATCCTACGGTGTACATGGAGAAATTCCTCGAAGATCCACGGCACATCGAGTTTCAAGTCATGGCCGATTCGCATGGCAATGCGATCCACTTAGGCGAACGCGACTGCTCAATGCAACGCCGCCATCAAAAAGTAGTCGAAGAAGCCCCGGCACCGGGCATTACTGAAGAACAACGTAAAGCCATCGGCGAACGTTGCGCCAAAGCTTGTGTCGATATTGGCTATTTGGGCGCTGGTACATTTGAATTTTTGTACGAAAAAGGCGAGTTCTATTTTATCGAAATGAACACGCGCGTACAGGTTGAGCATCCTGTGACTGAAATGGTAACCGGCTTTGACATCGTCAAGGAACAATTGCGCATTGCGGCTGGAGAAAGACTGTCTATTACCCAGGATCAAGTTAAAATCCAGGGTCATGCCATTGAATGCCGTTTAAACGCTGAAGATCCAAGAACCTTCATGCCCTGCCCCGGCACGATAGACCAGTTCCATATGCCCGGCGGCCCCGGCATCCGTTGCGAGACTCATATCTACAACGGCTATAAAGTACCGCCTTATTACGACTCGATGATCGGCAAACTGATTGCTCACGGCGAAGACCGCAAGAGCGCGATTGCCCGGATGAATACGGCATTAAGCGAAATCATCATCGACGGCATTAAAACCAATATCCCGCTACAGCACGACATCATGAATGACGGAGCCTTTGCCGCAGGTGGGCAAAATATCCATTATCTGGAAAAAAAGCTGGGAATTTATTAAAAACTTAAAAGCTCACCACGAAGACACGAAGAACACGAAGCTTTATGCTTATTCTTCGTGCTCTTCGTGTCTTCGTGGTGAACAAATCCCCTGCCCCTACCTAAAACAATCCTCATCATGGCTTGGCACCAAATTTCCGTTATCACCAATGAAGACCTTGCGCCCCGGCTTGCCGACTTTTTCGACAATCTTGGCGCGGTATCCGTGACCTATATGGATGCCGAAGACGAGCCGGTTTACGAACCGGCTATCGGCGAAACCAAAATATGGAGCAATACCGAAGTTATTGCGCTGTATGAATTGGATGCCGATCCCGCGCTAATCAAAACCCTGGTTCACGCCCAGTTTAAGCCGGAACAATTGCGCAACTGGCGTGACGAAGAAATCGCCGACCAGGAATGGGAGCGCGCCTGGATGGAGCACTACCATCCGATGAAGTTTGCCGATAGGCTTTGGGTTTGCCCGACCGACCAGGAGCAATATGAACCCGGCACGGTTTGCCTGACGCTCGATCCGGGGCTGGCTTTCGGCACCGGCACTCATCCGACCACGGCTTTATGCCTGGAATGGCTGGCCGGCCACGATTTGACCGGTAAAACCGTTATCGATTACGGCTGCGGTTCAGGAATACTGGCTGTTGCGGCGATCTTGCTGGACGCCAAAGAAGCCCATGCGGTGGATATTGATCCGCAGGCAATCACCGCAACACAGAGCAATGCGTTAAAAAACAAGGTGCAAGATAAAATTGCCTGTTACCTGCCTGAGCAGTTTGCCCCGTTCCAGGCGGACATAGTGCTTGCCAATATATTGGCAAAACCCTTAATCGATATGGCGGAACAGATTGCCAACCTGGTTGCTCCCGGCGGCCAACTGGTTTTATCCGGCATCTTGCATGAACAAGCCGAATCGGTGATGAATGCTTATCGGCAATACATCACATTCAGCGCGCCGGTACAGCAGGAAGATTGGATCAGACTCGAAGGCATCAAGCGCTAGTCGTGCCACGAGATTGCGAGAACGCAGTTAGATAGTCGTAGATCGCTTATTTAGTCATCAACGTTCCATTTTTAGCTGCTGACTAATAACGTTTTTTTTCGTGTTCTTCGTGTCTTCGTGGCAAATAAATAACAGAAACCAAAGTCGGCGCTTATACTTTTTAGAACTCATTGATTAATATGGCTCACCCTGAAATTTACTTAAAAAAGAACGAAGACAAACGTCTGCGCAAAGGCCATCTATGGGTTTTCAGCAACGAAGTCGATACCAAACGCTCGCCGCTTGAACAGTTCAACGCCGGCGACTTGGTACAGGTAAAAAGCGATGACGGCAAGGTGCTGGGGACCGCTTACATCAATCCGCAAGCCCTGATATGCGCCAGGCTTTTGTCCAGAAAACCCAATCTGAAATGCGGCGCCAATTTCTTTAAAGAGCGCCTGACGACCGCGCTGGCGTTGCGGGAAAAACTATTCGACAAGCCTTTCTATCGCCTGGTTTTCGGCGAAAGCGACGGCTTGCCCGGCTTGGTTATCGACCGTTTCGGCCCGGTATTGTCGGTACAAATCACCACCGCCGGCATCGATCAACGCAAGGAAGCACTGTTTGCCGCACTGCATGAATTGCTGAATCCTGAAGCCATTATCCTAAAAAACGATAACAGCCAACGCCAACAGGAAGGCTTAAGCCTCGAATCGGAGTTAGCCTACGGCAAACTGCCCGAGCCGCTGATCATTGAAGAAAATGGCGCTCAATTTAAAGTCGATATTCTCGAAGGGCAAAAAACCGGCTGGTTTTACGATCACCGCAGCAGCCGCGCGCAATTGGCCGGTATTGCAAAAAACCAAAGAGTGCTGGATTTGTTTTGCTATACCGGGGCATGGAGCATCCCTGCCGCTTTGGTCGGGGCCTTGGAAGTCACCGGCGTCGACGCCTCTGAAAGCGCTTTGGCACTGGCAGCGGATAATGCGGCGCTAAATGGGGTTCAGGACAAAACACAGTTTGTACGCAGTGATGTATTTGAATTCCTGAAACAGGCGCGCCTGGACAACCAGCTCTATGACATTATCGTGCTGGATCCTCCTGCTTTAATTAAACGCAAAAAAGATTTCAAACAAGGCTATGAAGCCTATCGCCGCTTGAATCATTTGGCTCTGCAAGTGCTGTCCAAGAACGGTATATTGGTCTCGGCATCATGCTCGCATCACCTGAGCCGCGAAAACCTGCATGAGATTTTACGCTCGTCGGGCCGCCATATCGATCGCCATCTGGTGTTCTTCGCCGGCGGCGGACAAGGCCCGGATCACCCGATCGATCCGGCAGCTCCCGAGACCGAATATTTGAAAACTTTTTTTTGTTCCGTCTCTTCAAGCTTGTAAAATACGGGGCATTTTTATGGTCGATGCACAAGATAAGCAACCTTGCGTACTTTGCGGTCAACCGGTAGAAATTACCGGATTTTCGCTGACCACAAGTGACGGCCTGCAAAGATTTTGCTGCGCCGGCTGCTTGAGCATTTATCAGTTACTTAATGAGGATAATACCAAACCGACCATAACCCCCCTACTAACAACGAAAAAATGAGGATATAAAAATAATGAAAGCTTGCGAGTCCTGTAGCCGCGTTGACATCGGCAAAAATCATCAAAAAGTCCCGGTAGTGCAAAGAGCCATCGGCATGGTCCTGGTCTACCTGCCCATCGCGACCCTTCCGTTTGTGTTTGCCAGCGCCTATATGACTTACTGGCACTTGCTGCTGATTGGCGCCAAAAACCTCAAAACTTATTCGGATTTCCTGCCTGATCGCGCTAGTCACCGCTATACTCTAAAAAACCAAATCACCATGCATGGCTCGTTCAAAGCCAGCACATCCCAGTCAAAGCTATTCTGGATACTGAACTGCACTTGGTATTGCCCTTACAGTGTCGCCCTGTTCGAATGGCATGCTTATATGGTCAAGATCGTAGAAAACTGGTGGTGCCCGTTCGGCCACGATAAAAAAGAAGGTTACGACAACGCCAAAATCGACAAGTCTTTCTGGCATATTTACCCCGAAGATATTGCCAAATTGGAACCGGAAGACCGCGACAACCCGATCTGGAACGAAGACGGAGACAAATAGTTTTTAGGCATAAGGCTAAAGGTGCGAGGCGAAAAACCTTCCCTTGTGCCTTTAGCCTTTTGCTTTTCTTATGCAAATCGGTCCTTATCAACTAAAAAACAACCTGATCCTGGCGCCAATGGCCGGCATTACCGATCGCCCATTCAGGGAATTGTGCAAACAATTCGGCGCAGGTTTAGCCGTATCTGAAATGGTCGCATCCAATCCGGCTTTAAGCCGGCATAAAAGAACGCTGTTAAAAACCGACCATAGTGGTGAAGTCGGCATACGTTCGGTACAGATTCTGGGCACCGATCCCCAACAAATGGCTGATGCGGCAAAACTCAACGCCGAACGGGGCGCCCAGATTATCGATATTAATATGGGCTGTCCGGCAAAAAAAGTCTGTTCAGTTGCGGCCGGTTCCGCGCTATTAAGAGATGAAGCGCTGGTAAAACGAATACTGGATGCGGTTGTTAATGCGGTCGACATTCCGGTCACCTTAAAAATACGTACCGGCTGGGATATGCATAGCCGCAACGCTATTGAAATAGCGCAAATAGCCGAAAATGCGGGTATTGCCGCGCTGACCGTTCACGGCCGAACCCGCGCCTGCAAATTTGACGGTCAGGCCGAACATGAAACCGTTAAACAAGTGAAGCAAACAATCGCCATTCCGGTGATCGCCAATGGCGACATCGATTCGCCGGAACAGGCTCAATTTGTACTTCACTCGACCGGTGCCGACGCGATTATGATCGGTCGGGCCGCCCAAGGAAATCCATGGCTATTTAGCCAAATAAGTCACTTTATCAACCATGGCAAACATCTTGAAAAACCAACAACTACCGATATACACACCACACTCATGAATCACTTGGACAAACTATATAGCTTCTACGGCAATGCCAGCGGTGTTAGAATAGCGAGAAAACATATAGCCTGGTATTTCAAGCATCTTGACTCCGTAGCTCAGGATGCGCAAAGCACTATCAACCAGGCACAATGTCCATCCCAACAAATAGCGCTGATTAATTCGGCACTTAATTTTTCAACCACCGACCGTGCTGCATAACATGAACGCATCCCAAAAAAGTGCTGAAGTCATTAGCATAGACAGCAAAAAAAACGCCATCATTCCTCTAGCAGCACATGTTAAACAGACAGTAGAGCAATATTTTTTGCACTTGAACGGTCATGACGCGGTAGACCTGCATGCAATGGTTATCGGTGAAGTCGAAAAACCTTTATTGCAAGCAACGCTGGAATATTCCGGCCACAACCAAACCAAAGCCGCTAAAGCGCTTGGCTTGAGCCGCAGCACCCTGCGCAAAAAGCTGGAATTCTACGGCCTGTCCTAATACCCAAACAAGGCTGGTTTTACCCCCCCTCTTTCATTCCGAGAACTGCATGAACAAAAAAGTCACTCGCGCGCTGGTCAGCGTATCCGATAAATCCGGTATTGTGGATTTTTGCCGGGAACTTCATCAATTAGGCATTGAGATTTTGTCTACCGGCGGCACCGCCAAAACACTGGCTGAACATAACATTCCAGCGACTGAAGTTTCCGATTACACCGGTTTTCCGGAAATGATGGACGGCCGGGTTAAAACCTTGCATCCCAAAGTCCACGGCGGCATTTTAGCCCGTCGCGGCATCGACGATGCTGTGATGGCGGCAAACGGCATTAATGCTATCGATATGGTGATAGTCAACCTGTACCCGTTCGAACAGACTGTCGCCAAGCCGGATTGCGATTTAGACACGGCGATTGAAAACATCGACATCGGCGGCCCGACCATGATCCGCGCCGCGGCCAAGAATCATGCCGATGTTGCAATCATTGTCGATCCTGCCGATTACACATCGATTATTGCCGAACTGAAAAGTAATGACAGCGGGCTTTCCCACCGGACCCGTTTTAACCTGGCGCTAAAAAGCTTTGAACACACTGCACGTTACGACACCGCAATTGCAACTTATCTTGGCAACATTAACGGCGTTCAGTTCCCTGATACTTTGAATTTGCAGTTCTATCGCAACCAGACCATGCGTTACGGTGAAAACCCGCATCAAAACGCGGCGTTTTACCGGGAAAAAACACCGGCTGTCGGCACCATTGCCGCCGCCAAACAACTGCAAGGCAAAGAGTTGTCCTATAATAATATTGCCGATGCCGATGCGGCGCTGGAATGCGTCAAAACTTTCGGCGACCAGCCTACCTGCGTTATTGTCAAACACGCCAACCCCTGCGGCGTCGCTCAAGACGGCAGCCTGCTTGCCGCTTACGACAAAGCCTATGCCACCGACCCGACCTCGGCGTTTGGCGGCATTATCGCATTTAACCGCGAACTGGACGAACAAACCGCCGCTGAAATCGTCAAACGTCAATTTGTCGAAGTGATTATTGCCCCATCTGTCAGCGCGGCAGCACAAACCGTTTTGGCCGAAAAACAAAATGTTCGCGTACTGGAATGCGGCCAATGGAGCAGCGATAACCAGGCATCGCTTGATTTCAAACGCGTCGCCGGCGGCTTGCTGGTTCAAGACAAAGACATCGGCGAAATCAGCGCCGACGACATCAAAGTCGTCAGCAAACGCGCTCCGACCGAACAGGAAATGGCCGATTTGCTGTTTGCCTGGAAAGTTGCCAAATTCGTCAAATCCAACGCGATTGTTTACTGCAAAAACGGCCAGACAGTCGGCGTCGGCGCAGGACAAATGAGCCGGGTTTATTCGGCCAGAATCGCCGGTATCAAAGCGGGCGATGCGGGCTTGGATGTGCCGGGTTCCGCAATGGCTTCCGATGCATTTTTCCCGTTCAGGGACGGCATCGATTCCGCCGCCGAAGCGGGTATTACCGCCGTCATCCAGCCCGGCGGTTCGATGCGCGATAATGAAGTTATTGCCGCAGCCGATGAACATAACATCGCGATGGTCTTTACCGGCATGCGTCATTTCCGGCATTAATTAAAGAATAACGTCCACGAAAGGCACGAAAGGTACGAAAGGCACGAAAAACACGAAAAAAATTTTATCACTCACTCTTTTCGTGCCTTTCGTGTTTTTCGTGGACAACTAAGTCGTCCCTACAGAACACACGAGAATCACCATGAAAATCCTCATCGTCGGCAGCGGCGGCCGTGAACACGCCCTCGCCTGGAAAGCCCAACAATCAACCAAAGTCGAAAAAGTGTTTGTCGCGCCCGGCAATGCCGGTACCGCGCTGGAACCGTCTATTGAAAATATTGCCATTGCCGTCACCGATATTGACGCGCTGCTGGCTTTTGCTCAAAAGGAAGCAATCGGCCTGACCATCGTCGGCCCCGAAGTGCCGCTGGTCTTAGGCATCGTCGACCGTTTCCAACAAGCGGGACTCAAGTGCTTTGGCCCGACCGCGAAAGCCGCGCAACTGGAAGGCTCGAAGACTTTCTGCAAAGATTTCATGATCCGCCATAACATTCCGACTGCGAAATACCAGTCCTTCACCGACAAGCAACAAGCCATCGATTACATCAAGCAACAAGGCTCTCCAATCGTAGTCAAGGCCGACGGCTTGGCGGCAGGCAAAGGCGTGATCGTCGCCCAATCCGAACAAGAAGCGATAGCCGCTGTTGAAGACATGCTATCAGGCAATGTATTCGGCGAAGCCGGCAATCGTGTCGTCATCGAAGAATTCCTGACCGGCGAAGAAGCCAGCTTTATCGTCATCGCCGACGGCAAACATGCCTTACCGATGGCGACCTCGCAAGATCATAAAGCCCGCGATAATGGCGACCAAGGCCCCAATACCGGCGGCATGGGCGCTTACTCCCCTGCCCCTATCGTCACCCCTGAAATACACGATAAGGTTATGCACGATGTGATTAATCCGACCTTGAAAGGAATGACGGAAGACGGATTGCCGTATACCGGCTTTCTTTATGCCGGATTGATGATTAGTGCAGACGGTGCCGTTAAAGTTCTGGAATACAACTGCCGCTTCGGCGACCCTGAAACACAACCTATCATGATGCGCTTGAAAAGCGATCTGGTAGAACTTTGCGAAGCTGCCTTGGCGGGAAATCTCGACAAAACCACTAGCGATTGGGATGAGCGCGCCGCATTAGGCGTGGTTTTGGCGGCAGGCGGTTATCCCGACGACTATCAAAGCGGCGCGGTTATTTCCGGTTTGCCTAGCCAGGAACTTGAAGACAGCAAGGTGTTTCATGCGGCTACCAAACAAGTCGGCAACGATTTGGTTACAACTGGAGGGCGGGTATTGTGCGCTTGCGCTTTGGGCCGTGATATTAAGGACGCCCAAAGCAAAGCTTACACGTTGGCTAACGGCATCCACTGGGATAATGTTTATTACCGTACCGATATTGGTTTTAAAGCTATAAAATCCTCGTAGGGCACGCTGTATGTACCTTTCGACATCCAATGGTACACGCACAGCGTACTCTACAGACTAATACTTAGTTAGCCGTCCATATGCAAGTAGTGAAGCAGTTATTTAAAGAGTTCTGGTTACCGCTTGCCGTTGCGCTCGCGTGGACGATTTACAACATCTACGAACTACCGCGAGGTGAGTGGTCGACCCGAAGCTTTGTAAACATCTTTGGGCCGAGTTTCTTCTTTGCGAGCTGGGTTGTGTCGCAATGGCTTCGTGTGAGAAAGCAACAAAAGGTTGAGGCGGGGCTGACTGGCATCGAAGCAAGTGTGAATCGAACACTTCAGGCGATCGAAGAGAAAACCGCAGATTTGGTAGACCACATCACTGGTGGCGAAAGCGTTTGCTACCTGATCGGTCCTCAACCAGTCGGAGATATATGGACCCAACTGGTTCTAGTCCATGTCGGAAAGCATCCACTTTACGAAGTCAGCGCCCGAATTGTTGATCTAGATGAATTTGACAAGATCAAGGACAACCTGACATCCAACAACATCCAGCAGGCGGAGCTCTATCGCCAGTATGGAAATCTTGTAGTTGGCCATGTGCGGATGCTCCAAGAGAACATTGTGCTCGGTTCTGGAAACAGCCGACGATTCAACATCTTCTTCATTGGGAAAAATGGGAGCTTTACGCAGTTGCTTCGCTGCCAGAGAGTTGCCGGAATTTGGCTATTCGCCACAAAAGTTGTACGCAGTGACAATATCTTTTTCGAGAACGTGCATGAGGGCTACCCACGCAAGCCTGATGGATCTGTTGACTGGGATAACTAATCTATCCATAAGTTCATAGAATATGCTGAACGCAGTGAAGCGCATCTTTCGCGATTGATGCGCTTCGTACCTCAGCACATCCTACAGCCCTGTAGGCCGGAATAAGCCTGTTTGAGCGACAGCGAAAACGGGTGTTTCCTGCACATACCGCGCAAATTAGCCGGAAACGCCGCCTCGCCGCTATGCTTGGGTGGTCTATTCCTGCCTACATGACTTCGCGAACGAAATGCAGGCGGACCATCCTTGGCTTTTTGTCTTCATCGAAATGACAGCGAACTGCGTCTTGGACGTTAGCATGAAGCTCTTCAAGATTGTCCGCATCAGTGTAAATCGATTCGCCGAGCGCCTTGGCCGTATAACCGCCTTCCGGGGCGTCTTCTACAATAAAGAAAATTTCGTTCATATTTGCTCCTTTGTCTGCTGCGGATATTAACAACGCCCTTGTAGGCCGGAATAAGCCAGTTCGAGCGGCAGCGAGAACTTGCGTTTCCGGCAAAATACTGAATATGCTTTACGGCTCAACGCTGTCCTCCTGGCAGGCATCCATGAACACTTTAAGCGAAATCGCTCCCTCGCGTCTTAAACCTTCTGCATCGGCAGCATAAAAATCAGCACCGCCGTTAAGCCCGACAAATTCGCCGCGAAACAGATCAATATCCGAATCGTAAGTAATTACGGCTTTAACACCGTTAATGGTCATTTGATTAATCATGGTTTTACCCCGTTGTCATTCAGCCAGTCGCGCAAGCTGGCGACCGCACCTTTATCGGTCATAGGTGAAGGATGCGGCCGATGAAAGACCCGCCCCTCCAATCTTCCGAAACGTCAAATTGATCCGCGGCATTTTCAATTTTTTGGTTTTCGGCACTGCATGCATCCAATGATGTTGGAGGGTTCCGGCCATTACCAATAAGTCGCCATGACCTAAAACTATATCCAGCTTATCTTTGCTTTGCTTATGATGCAGCTTGAATAAGCGCTCGTCGCCCAAACTCAACGACGCAATCACCGGATTCAACCCCAACTCTTTTTCATCATCGGCATGACAACCCATCGAGTCGTTACCATCACGGTACAAATTGGCTAATACGCTGTTAAAGTTGCATTGGCATTGCCGCTCTACTTTTTCCCTAATTGCCTGTAATGCAGGCGTCCATGGCATCGGCTGGTGATTAACGCCGGAATAGCGGTACCAGGCATCGGGATCTCCATACCAACACATCAGGCGTGGCACCTTAACCCACCTGCCGTAGATAAAAATGGCTTCTTCCTGCCAAGCCAGATCGGCGTGCAGCTGCGCAAACAACAGGTCGGACTCCGGCTGCCGGTAAAATTGTTTGATTAAATAAAGCTCGCCGTCAAAAGGCGCTAGATTAACGACCATGAACTTACAGCTGAAAATTGGCGACTTTCATTTAGAGTCATTCTTCATTGGTAGGGCGTGCCGTGCGCGCCAAAGGGCAGCAGTATAATCAAAAGGCGCGCACGGCGCGCCCTACGCAGTCTCGTCGTTTTATGTTTTACGCCGCAAAAAACCGTTTCATCACCCTGATCATATACTCATGATCCAACACGCCTGCACTTTCCCTGATACTGTGCATCGCCCACATTGGATTACCAACATCGATTGAGCGGATACCCAGTCTTGCCGAGGTAATCGGCCCTATCGTGCTGCCGCAAGGCAGATCGCAACGATGCGAATATTTTTGGTACGGCACGTCAACCTGTTCGCACCAATCGGCAAACATCGCCGCCGAAACGCTTTCCGAGCTATAACGGTGATTGGCATTGACTTTAATCACCGGGCCTTTATTGACGATAACTTTATGGTCGGGATCGTAGGCATTCGGAAAGTTAGGCTGATAGGCATGCGCCATATCCGCGCTGATCATGAAGCTTTGCGCCAGCGCTCTGGCATAATCCTCGCTGTTTGTTGCGTTCGCCGAAGCGATGCGCTGGAGTACATCAGGCAGAAAGCTTCCTTCAGCGCCTTTATTGCTTTGGCTGCCGATTTCTTCATGATCGAACAACGCACACACTCGCGTGCTGTCCGGCTGCGTAGCAGTGTTATCAAGTAGCGCCTGTAATGCGGCATGACACGAGGCCAAATTATCCAATTGGCTGTTTGCATAAAATTCGCTTTCCGCTCCCCAGAAAGTGCCTTTTTGAGTGTCGTATACGGCCAGATCCCAGGATAAAATGCGCGTAGCGGCTATGCCCGACTGCTGTTGCAGCAACGCCGAAAAATAAGCTTGCGGCAATTGCTCCTCGGTCAACGTCGATAAAATCAACGGTAACTCAACCTGCTTTTGCAGCTTTAAACCGTCTTCATTAACCGCCCTGTTCATATGGATTGCCAAATTAGGCAAACGCAGCAGCGGCTGATCGAATTTAACCAGCGCACTGGCTATCTCATCCTGATCGTTTTTATAAGCGATTCTTCCGGCAAGACTTAAATCCCTGTCGGTAAAAGTCGCCAGTATCGGCCCGCCGTAAACCTCGACGCCCAGCCTTAACAAGCCATCCACGCTAGTTGCGGCGTTCGGCTTTATTCTTAAACCGGGCGAATCGGTATGTGCGCCGATAATTTTAAAGCCGGTTTCAGCCAACGGCTTTTGCCCTTGTATAAACAAAACGATAGACGAATCGTCGCGCACCACATAATAACGTCCGCCCGGCTGCAATGCCCACTTGACCGTCTCGTCGAGACGTTCCCACGCAGGTGTTTGCGCCGCAAGTTGAGCCTCGATAGTTTTAACGACATGCCAGGGACTAGGGCTGGCATCGATAAAATCCAGTAAATTTTGAACTTGTTGTTTGGCGCTCATGGTCTCTCTTTCAGGTCTAACGCTGCGGAATTAATGCAATAGCGCAATCCAGTCGGTTGCGGGCCGTCCTCGAACACATGGCCTAAATGCGCAGCGCAGGATTTGCAAGTCACTTCAACCCTGCGCATGCCGTGACTGGTATCTGCATGCTCAGCCACGCTGTTCTCAGACAACACATCCCAAAAGCTCGGCCAGCCGGAACCTGAATCGTATTTGGTCGAAGAATCGAACAGCGGATTGCCGCAGCAAATACAATGATAAATACCGTCTTTTTTACAATCGACGTATTTGCCGGTAAAAGGCGGCTCGGTGGCTTTCTGACGGCAAATGTTAAATTGCTCCGGCGTTAATTTGTCTTGCCACTGTATATCTTTATTTGTCATATTTTTACTCCTATAACAAGCATTTATGATAGTACCTATTGTACGCGCCCAAGACCGCATAGCCAAAAGACCGGCAGCCGCAATCAATATGAAAAAACAACGATTAGTTATGAATTTTGCCTATGATACAATGCAATAGTTAACGAATTTTAAATAAGTGATCAACCATGACAGAACAAATGGCTAGCGGAATCGAATTAATGTTTGCCGGAATGGGCATAGTGTTCCTGTTTTTGACCATGCTGGTCGTTGCAATCAACATCATGTCTGCACTAGTGCAACGCTTTTTCCCGGAAATACCGGTATCAAAAACAATCCCCGGCATTACCACCGACATCGATAAAAGCGTTGTTGCGGCTATAACTGCCGCCGTACACCAGTACCGCAAAAAGCACAATTAATGGCCCCAGGGTCAAAATCAAAATTTATGAAGGTTTCAGGAGAAACAACAAGCATGTCCACTGTTAAAAAGCAGCCCTTAGGTATCACCGAAGTCGTTCTGCGTGATGCTCATCAATCTATTTTGGCAACTCGTTTGCGCATTGAAGACATGCTGCCGATTTGTGAACAGCTGGATCAAATCGGTTACTGGTCTATTGAGTCTTGGGGCGGCGCGACCTTTGATGCGTGCATCCGCTATCTGGGCGAAGACCCATGGGAAAGACTGCGTCTGTTGAAAGCCGCAATGCCCAAGACGCCGCAGCAAATGCTGTTCCGCGGCCAGAATATCCTGGGTTATCGTCATTATGCCGATGATGTGGTGGATAAGTTCGTCGAACGTTGCGTAATCAATGGTATCGATGTGTTCCGCGTCTTCGATGCGATGAACGATATGCGCAATATTGAGCATGCGATCAAAGCCGTACTGCGCACCGACGCTCATGCGCAAGGCACTATTTCCTATACCACCAGCCCTGTACATACGATGGATTTATGGGTGGATTTGGGCAAGCAAATTGAAGACATGGGAGCGCATTCCATTTGCATCAAGGACATGGCGGGATTGCTCAAGCCTTACGATGCCTTCGAACTGGTCAGCCGCCTGAAAGCCAGCACTAATATCCCCATCCATTTGCATTGTCATGCAACCACCGGCTTGAGCGTCGGTACCTTGATTAAGGCTGCCGAAGCGGGCGTGGACAATGTCGATACCGCCATTTCATCAATGAGCATGACTTACGGACACAGTCCCACCGAGACTATCGTTGCCAGCCTGGAAGATACCGGCCGCGATACCGGCCTGGATCTGGTCAAAATGGAACATATTGCTACCTATTTCAGGGACATACGCAAAAAATATGCGCAATATGAAGGCAGCTTGAAAGGCGTCGATAGCCGCATCCTGATTTCTCAAGTGCCGGGCGGCATGCTGACCAATATGGAAAGCCAACTGAAAGAACAAGGCGCCTCCGACAAGTTCGACGAAGTCCTGCTGGAAATTCCACGCGTCCGCGAAGATTTGGGCTTTATTCCACTGGTCACGCCAACTTCACAAATCGTCGGCACCCAAGCCGTTATCAACGTGATGAATGGCGAACGCTACAAGAATATCACCAAGGAAACTGCCGGTGTTTTAAAAGGCGAATACGGCGCAACGCCCGCGCCGGTCAACAAAGCTTTGCAAGATAAGGTGTTGAATGGCGTACAGCCGATTACCTGCCGCCCGGCCGATCTGATCGCGCCGGAAATGGATAAGCTGATTGCAGAAGTGCGCGAGAAAGCCCAAACCGAAGGCGTAACGCTGACTGCCAACGTCGAAGAAGATGCGTTGATCAACGGTTTGTTTGCGCAAGTCGGCTGGAAATTCCTGGCTAACCGGGGCAATCCGGCTGCCTTTGAAGCCGCGCCCGACAAGCAAGCCTTTGCCGCCGCCAATGCAAGCTCAGCCGGCACCCCTACCCCGCCGCCCCAGCCGCAAACCGAAACTTATACCGTCAACGTCGATGGCAGGAACTTCAGCGTCATCGTCGGCGCCAACAACGCGCCCCTGACAATTCAGCCTGCCGCCAGCGCAAGCCATGCCGCACTGATAGCCAGCAGCGGCGCCGTGGTTGAATCGCCGATGGCCGGTAATATTTTGAAAATTTTGGTCGATGTAGGCAGCATCGTTGCTGAAGGCGATGTCGTGGTCATCATGGAAGCCATGAAAATGGAAACCGAAGTACGTTCCAAAACGGCCGGTATCGTTAGCACTGTGAATATCAAAGAAGGCAGTGCCGTTGCCGGTGGCGATGTGTTGATTTTTTTATAATCCAAATAAAAGCTAGACCACCAAGAGTACGAAAAATACGGGAAAACTTCTTGAACGCGCCATGCTTTTTCAAACGGCATTGAATTTTTCGTATTCTTTGTGCGTTACGTGATTTAAAAAATTTAAAATAGAAGGGTCATCCCATGGAAAATCTCACTGCACTCTGGCAAAGCACCGGTATTTATAATTTTACCGGTGGTCAGGCCTTTATGATGCTGGTCGGCTTCTTGCTGCTGTTCCTGGCTATTAAAAAAGGCTTTGAACCCTTGCTGTTACTGCCGATAGGCTTTGGCGCGATACTCAGCAATATTCCGGTTGCCGGTATCGCCGAAGAAGGCGGTATTTTGTATTACTTGTACTACGGCATTAAACTCGGCATATTCCCATTGCTGATCTTTATGGGCGTAGGCGCCATGACCGATTTCGGCCCGATGCTGGCTAACCCAAAAACTTTGCTGCTGGGCGCTGCGGCGCAATTCGGTATTTTTGCCTCACTGTTGGGAGCACTGGCGCTCAATGCCATACCGGGTCTGGAATTTAGCTTAAGAGATGCCGCCGCGATTGGCATTATCGGCGGCGCCGACGGCCCGACCGCCATTTATGTGGCTTCAAAACTGTCGCCCGACTTATTGGGAGCGATTGCGGTTGCAGCTTATTCCTACATGGCTCTGGTACCGTTAATTCAACCGCCGATCATGCGCGCCTTGACCACCGAAGATGAACGCAAAATCGAAATGCAGCAGCTGCGCGTAGTGGGCAAGACCGAAAAAATCGTCTTTCCGTTAATGTTGCTGGTTATCTGCACCTTGCTGTTACCGTCAGCCGCGCCTTTAATCGGCATGTTCGCACTGGGTAATTTAATGAACGCTTGCGGCGTGGTTGAACGCTTGAGTCAAACCGCGCAAAACGAGTTGATCAATATCGTCACTATTTTCCTGGGCTTGGCGGTAGGTTCAAAACTCAGCGCCGACGCTTTTTTGCAAGTCAAAACACTGGGCATTTTGGCATTGGGGGCGATTGCTTTCAGTATCGGCACTGCGGCTGGTGTGATTATGGCGAAAATCATGAATAAATTCAGCAGCACCCCGATTAATCCATTGATCGGTGCGGCCGGTGTCTCCGCAGTGCCAATGGCGGCACGAGTCGCTAATAAACTGGGATTGGAAAGCAACCCGCATAACTTCCTGCTGATGCATGCCATGGGGCCTAATGTTGCCGGGGTGATTGGTTCCGCGGTAGCGGCGGGGATTTTGTTGAGTTTGGTTAAGTAGTAAGCAAAAGGCCAGGCGACCAACCCGGTCGCCTCGTCATTTTTAAATATCCGTACCTTATTGAGCCACGCCCACCCTGCGTTTTCCATCCCAAAAAGGCGATTTTTTTATCGCATCCACGATATTTGCTAAACCTTGTTCCGCTCCGGATTTCAACCGGCTAATCAAACTCTTCCGCAATACATCGGTATTGGCAACAAGCTCTTTGCCAATAACGGGTAAAGCTTCTATTTTCCGCATGACAGGGTCCCCCAGCCACACTTGAAAAATAACCTGACTCTGCGTCGGCAGCGCCAGTGCTAACTCAACGATTTGGCCGTACCGGACTTTGCCTGGAGTTATGATTTTTTGCTCGACCAGTTCCCGGCCGTTTTTTACATTGCCATCAATCAATCCAGTTGCTTGATTGATTAATGCCCTGGCCGGTTCAACAGCCCATTTTTCAAAATAGATTATTGCTTGATCGGGACATTGATGGACTATGTTTGAAGTTGCATGAATATTTTCATGAACCAGCACTTTTTTCTTGCTGATGAAGTCCTTGGCTTCGTGGACAATGCCCTGAATGACTTCAATCTGTTGCTGGATTTGCGTTAAGGCAGGATTGACTATTTTTTCGTCAATCCCGCTTATGATTTGATTCCTGCATTGATCTATGGTGAATATCGTTTTTTTCAACAACGATTGTTGAGCGTATATCAATTTTGATTCTAATTCATGAATCTTTAAATCGCGTTCGGTTAAAGATTGTTTCAATAAAAGAATCGTTTTTTTATCCGCTTTCAGCTGTTCGGAAAGTTTAGCGACTTCATTTTCCAGTTGGGTTAATTTAGCCAGCCTGCCTGTTTTGGTACCTTTCTCAGAAGCCATACCCATCCTCCTCTTATGTAATTGTTTATATTTATTATTATTTTTGCTAATAAGCAGGATCATTCATAACAAACAAACAACTTGAAGTCAACAAAATCAGCCCAACTGGCTTTTGGCGGCATGCCTCTTTTATTCAACAGGTGATTGAAATCCGGAGGCTCGCCGCGACACTGATTATTGCCCTCGCGGCAATCAGGCTCAGGGCAATTGGCTCATTTCCGAAACCTTGCCGTAATCAACTCCGACACTAATGATAAAACTGCTGGCTTCTTCGATGTTCATTGCCGATTTAATGACTTTCGATTTATCGACAATCACCGTAAAACCGGAGGTTGGGTTTGGCGAGGTGGGAATAAACAGTACATATTTATCTTCATGCCGATTGGTCACGTAAGCAGTCATCCACATGTCATCTTTCGGATACTCGACATACACCACTTCCTTGGCAATAGTCCGGTCATGGGTTGAAAACATATTGATCACTTTTTTAAGCACCCGGTAAAGCGTATTCATCAATGGAATTCGGTCGATCACATGATCAAACGCGGCAATAACCCAAGAGCGGCCTTCCTGGACTAATTTGTGTCCGATGTATACCAAAATGCCAAAACTAACGGCGAAAACCAGGAGGGTATAGAGATAATTATCGGCATAGCCGTAAACCAATTGAAACAAATCGGAAACCCGGTCTTTTACAAAAATCATAATTTGTAAAATAATTACGATAGGAATAACCGCAAGAATTCCGATCAGGAAATAATTCAACAGCTTTTTAACCCACTCTTTCATTTTTCTCTCCAAATTTTATAAGGACTTTATTATTAACAAGATACCTGAGGCAAACAAAAACCCTGCAAATATCTTGCTGTATTTTTCATTATCGATTCCGTTATAAAGCATTTCTTCCGTCAATAAAAACATCACCACGGCAATCTGAATAAAGCTTATTTTATCGGCAAAGGACACCGTAAAATCACTCCCGATAGACAATAACGTTGCCAATTGGCACATGGCGACGGTCGCATAGCTTGCTGCCGCTGTTACCCGCGTTTTGTTTTTCGGGTAGTGCTTGCTGTAAATGATCACTGTCAGCATCGAACCGCCCAAATTACTCATGCCATGAACCAAGCCCATTGCCATCAGGTAAATTCTTTCATACTTGACGACGGAGCGTAAGGTTCTTTCAATGACCGTTGAAAAATTTTTTAATGCGACAAAAATCAGCAAGGGGCCAATCACCAGGCTGATATTGATTTTGACCGAAGTCACCACAACTAAAAACAACACCACCAAAGGAATACTGTAAACCAGCACGTTTTTATAAAATGCAGTATCGACATCTTCGTAGTGCCTTAAAACCTGTAAAGCGCTTATCGCAACAGAAACCGGCAATAACACACCCAGCGCATCGACAAAGCCATAGCCGAGTAACAGCAACAGCGGCGTACCGAATAATAATACCCCTACCCCGAAAATAGATTGAACGACGGATGTTGCAATAACCGTAAGTAAAATATCGACTGGCATTGAGTTCCTCTTTAATTGATGTGATTTACAGCATCTCATTATAACCGAGGGAGGGTTAAACGGATTTATGATTTAGACAAGAAAAGACAGCAGAATCAGAACGAAACAGTTCTATTAAAGACGAGATCGGAAATAACGCTTGGGCATCGGATCGGTAAATTAGCAAACCGAGCGTTGGGAGAACCCGGCGGATTGTCTATCGACGAGTCCGCCGGGGATACGACTATATGGCGTAATTCAATAGACTGATGGCAATCCAGACAAAACCTATTGTTGTGGCAGCAAAACTGAGCGCCGAATAAACTTTCCAAATTGTTTTTTCCCAAAAAGCTGGATCAAAGGCGGCAATCACAAAGATAGAAGGATTCGTGATGCCGCCAATCACCACCAACCAGCAAGCCGTAACCGATAACGGCACTTTAACCGCATAAAAGCCCAGGCAAAACAAAGCCATTAAAGCAAAATCGATATGCGCCCTGATCAAGGTTTTATAGTCGGTAAGGAACTCACCATCAATGCCCTTGACAGGAAACCATCTGGCAAAAGTCATCAGCCACGCAGACGCCAAAACAGCAAAAACCATCAATGCCGCGCCAATTAATAATATTTCCATCGTATTGTCCCGTTTATTATTAGTTATAAAAAATATACTGACCGGTCGGTATATTGACATCAAAGTATACCGACCGGTATAGTCGCAATCAACCTGTTTTCTATTGTTCTAACTTATGTCCTTAAATCTGCAAGAAAAAATCCTGCAAGCCGCAGCGGAGCTGTTTTATAGCCAAGGCATCAAGGCGACCGGCGTCGATGCGATCGTCAAAGCGGCCAACACCACCAAGATGAGTCTTTATAAGTATTTCCCGTCCAAAGACGAGTTGGTGCTTGCCTTTCTGCGCAAGCGCGATCAGGACTTTAGCGCCTGGTTTGTCGAGCAAATTAACGCCAGGGCGGAAACACCGGAGGCTAAATTACTGGCGGTTTTTGACGTGATCGACGAATGGATGGCTATTCCCGAATTTCGCGGCTGCGCGTTTATCAATGCCGCCGCCGAATTCCCGCTGGAAGGCAACCCGGTGCATCAGGTATCCGCCGAGTTTTACGACAATTTCCGAAGCTACATTGCCAATCTGGCCGGACAATGCGGCTCGAAGTCTCCCGAGAATCTGGCATTGCAATTAAGCCTATTGGTCGAAGGCGCTATCGTGTCCGAACAGATGAAACGTCATTCAGGTTCAGCCGAACAAGCCAAGCAAGCCGCCGTTGTTCTGATCGAGAACAGCTTACCCCCAACCACTAACACCCAGGAGCAACAATGAGCGAATTTTTCCATGAAGGCAGCCGGCAACTGCAAGACCGTTTCGAGACCCGGCCGATGGCCGACCGTCTGGTCGAAGCGATAGTCAGCGCCCAAATCAGCCCTGAAGACAAAGCATTTATCGAAGAACAGAATATGTTTTTTCTCGCCACCGTCGACCGTGAAGGACGCCCCAACTGTTCGTACAAAGGCGGGAGCGTCGGTTTGGTCAAGGTTATCGACGAGCAGACTTTGGCCTTTCCGCTTTACGATGGTAGCGGCATGTACCTGTCGGCCGGCAATGTATTGGTTAACGAGCATGTCAGCCTGTTGTTCGTCGACTTCCAGCGCCAAGCCCGTCTTCGTTTAAACGGCGACGCATTCATACAGGACGATGATCCTTTAATGAATCATTGGCCCGAAGCGGAATTGGTGTTGCGGGTAAAAGTGCGGGAAATGTTCCCCAACTGTCCGCGTTATATTCACAAGATGACTTTAGTTGAAGAATCGGCGTTCGTGCCGAAACAGCACTGCGAAACACCTGTGCCGGACTGGAAGCGGCTGGAAGTTGTCGCCGATGTATTGCCGCCTCGCGATGCGCATCTGGCTGGCAACGAACAGGATGCTGCGGCGGCGTTGAATCGCAATTAACTTTGCAGATACTTAAGCAGCGAAGAGCCCTCTCCAAAGGGAGAGGGGAATGAAAATTCGGATAACTGTCGCTCTACATCCATCCGACAATGCAAGATTTCTCGTTCCCACGCGCCGCGCTCGTCGTTATACACAAGTGTCTAGGAAACACGACAGTTTTCGTCATCCCGGCAGGGATTGCCGGGGTCCAGAAGCCATGGATGGCAATATCTAAGCAGGCACAAGCCTTGTAACGCGGGATTGCTTAGTTAATCAGGAATTCACATCCCTGTGCTCTGGATTCCGGCAATCCCTGCCGGAATGACGTGCTTTTAAAGACTTGTGTATAACGACGAGCGCGGCGCGTGGGAACGAAAGCGAATGATGTAAACATGAGAGGCTTGACAACAAAAGCTCAGCTATTTTCCGAACTGCTTTACAGATACTCGGCTAAATATGACGTAAGGAGCCATCGCTCACATTAATACTGAAGGCGCGACCGAAACCAATAACGTATCGCCCATTTTCCGGACGCAATGCAAACAAATGAAAATCCGATAATGAGCTTAGCACACTAACAACCTCGCCAAACTTATCCTGCAAGGCTTGTATCCGGTCAGCGTATATTGCATCGTCACGGATTATTTCCGTAACACTGCAACTTAGCACCGCCCGCTCCCGTGCAAAAAGATTAGGCGATTCGGATTCCGGACGGATAAACAATATCGATGCCTGCGGGTTATTCAACAAATTCACCGTATGGCTAGCCATCTCGCTGACATAGATATAAAAGACTCCTGCATCATCACGTACAAAAGGAGCGTAACTGATGTCAGGAACGCCGTTTGCTGAAGCCGTCGAGAGTAATAGGGTTTGCTGCGATGCCATCAGCTCCTGATAACGTTTGCTAATGTCTGTAAGTTCTTGTTTGCTTATTTCTGTCATTGCTAATCACCTTTTCACCCGGATTTTGTCTTTTATCGGCCATGAAATCCAGAGAGCGGAGTTGAAAGCGTTGAACGAGTAAAAGCATTCACCGAAGAACACTAAGGGCAGGAAGAAACAGCTCTTTATGTCTCTTTCATCGTTTCAATCAGCTATAGCGGTTTCAACTCACATCATTGAGCTTAATCCGGCCTTCGATTTTTTCCAGTGCTTGAATAAAAATACGAAAGCTGGGATCTTTTTCTGCCACGACATCAACATTTTTACGCTTTTGAAAAGCCCGACTGAGTTCATCGTAGCAACGGTAGGTTTTTTCAGTCTTTGGCAATAAATATGATAAGGCTTTGTAACAGCCGGTCATTTTGGGTTTGCTGAGCGGCTTTTTATTATGATGCGCATAAAGCCAGCATTCCAAGGAATGAACGCTGATGCAAAAAATGATATTTTCTGAATGACGTTGGTAAAAGCCGGTTTCGCCGCTGTCGATAGCTATAACCAGCTTGGCAATGACATGGGTTATTAAAGCTTCCACTGTTAATGGTTGATTTTCAGCATCAACTTGGGAAACATCAAACCCTTTTTCGTTAGATATATCGGTATCCAATTGAATAACGACAAAGCGATTATTGAGTACATCATCCCGAAACCGCGTTGTTGTCAAATACTCAAGCAACATTTGCCAGCCGCCAAAACCTTTTTGCTGTTGGTCGGTTTCATCAAAAAGCGGTTGTAACTGCGTTATTTCTTCGTCAAGGTCTGGATTTTCAAAATAACCGCATAGAATATTTTCAATCGTGATTTGATCCGTCACGCCTTCACACGCTAACCCGAACAGCATAACTTTAAAATCCTTTCGGTAAGCCGCCCAAATAACCTCTCAAAAAGGCTTCCGATAGTTTTAAGTCCTCATTCGTTGATGAACGTGGCTTGTCTTCTAAAGTGATGCGTTTATAGCGAGTATGGCCTTGTTTATTCCGGGAGACCACTAACAAGCGTTGTTCCTCATCGCCCAAATCAATACCGTCTAAAATCGCCGGGTTATGAGTGGTTACGAAAACTTGTTTATCGTATTTTTTCGCTAAACGGATTAGTTCTTTAATGAGTTTGGTGCATAGCTTGGGATTCAGCGAGGTGTCGATATTGTCGATAGCGAATATTTTCGGGGTGTCGTCCGATACCATCAACGCGATATAAAACAGTACAAACAGGAAGCCTTCATTAGCACTGCGTTGGTCGAAGGCCATAGTTAAATAGCGGTCAGTGATAGTGACCTTGTCTTCGGATGTGGATAACTCCTTGGGTATTTCAAGTTCGGCATACCAATCAAAAAGTTGTAGGCTAGAGTGGATTTCCTGGCGTTGCTCGGGCGATTTATTCTGAATAACTTTTAGGAGTTTTAGCAAGCCTTCGCCATTAATGCCTAACGGTTCAATTTGGCCTTCTTTGTAGAAATTTCTGAGTGCGGTATTTTCTGGGGAATAAATAATAAATCTCTTAATTTCCTTTTCAGTCTTACGCTCAATTACAATTCCTTCTGAAGCAGCCCGTTCGAGCATATCCTTCAACCGAGTTTCAAAATTATCGAAATCGAAATTACTGAAACTTTTTTTATCAGTCGATGAGGAAGTTCTGGCTTGTTGGACTACATTATCGGTCGATTCCCATGGAGCCTCTTTAATAAGATCATACGCATCTTCAGAAGGATACACTTCCCATCTTGAGTAAGGTTCGTTGTCGTTGTAGAGATAATATTCCCCTCTAAAATCATCAGTAGAGTCGATTGCTATTTTTATAGGCTCTTGCTGGGCATTTTGTTCGAATCCTGATCGCATCAACTGAGGCTCAGTCACCCTGATCCCTCTCGATGTCAAAAACTCATGATCCAATTTACGGGCTGCCGCCGCTGCAACCAAAGCAATCGCTTCCAACACATTACTTTTCCCGCAACCATTTTCGCCAATAAACACATTAAAGCGCCCGACTTCCAAAGTCAGATCATTTAGGGATTTATAATTGTTTATGTGCAGTTCGCGAATCATACTGTATTAATTTTACCGATTGATAATTAGGCTAAATCATAACATAGCCCGAAGTTCGTTAGTGCAAAGGACGAGTGGAAGCTTGCTATTTGCGGAAAGCCCCGCATCAAATGTGGCGACTGTTAGCATCGGTCAGCGAGGTCATTCCAGCTAATTGCGCTACTGTTGAGGCCATCTTTCAATATCCCCCTACAATCAAAACACTACTCCGCCCCCCGCCCTGCTTTTCAACCACCACCTTAGCCCCAATCCGCTCAACCAAAATCGGCACATGCGAGATAACGCCGACTTTCCTGCCCAGTGCTTGCAGGGTGTCCAAGCTAGCGATGGCTATATCCAGCGTTTCCGTGTCCAGGCTGCCGAAGCCTTCGTCGATAAACAGCGATTCGACCTGGGTTTTATTGGACGACAACGACGCCAACCCCAAGGCCAGCGCCAGAGACACCAGAAAGCTCTCGCCGCCGGACAGGCTGTGTACGCTACGCACGTCGTCGGCCATGTCGCGGTCTATAATTTGCAATTCCAGATCGCTGCCCGGCACGCGTTGCAGCGCGTAGCGTTTGGCGAAATCCTCAAGATGCCGGTTGCTATGCGCCAGCAATGCTTCCAGGGTCAGGCTTTGGGCAAAGGTCCGAAACTTGGCGCCGTTTTTTGAACCGATTAAGTCATTCAAGCTTTCCCATTGCTGCCAACGATCTTGTTGCTTGTCCAGCTCGGCTTTCAAAACATGCCCGGCTTCGATTTTTTTATCGTCTTCCCGCAGCAATATGACTTGCTCTTCTTTTTGGCTATGCGCAATCTGTCTTTGCTGCTGCAATTCAGTCGACAGTTTATTGGCGTCTTCTTCGGTTATTTCGACAGGATGGCTTTGCTGCTTTTGACAATCGTCGGTTTTAACTTTTAGTAAGGCCAAAGATTCTTGCAGGGCGCGCTCCAACGCCGCCATTTGGCTTTTCCGTTCAGCCAGCCAATGTTCGTCTTTTTCCAGCAAACGGCTTAACTGCTCAAGATCGATGGCTTGCTTTTGCAGCGACTGGTTCAGCGTAGTCAGGGCTTTTTCCAGGTTGCCACAGCGCCTGCCGGTCTCGGTTTGCCAATGCTGCTGATTCTGCTTATGAGTTGCCAGCTCGGTTTCCGCTTGACTGACATTGTTACTGGCCTGTTGGTGAGCGGCTCTTGCCGCCTGGACGTTTTGATTGACGCTTTGCTCGTAGCTGTCGGCAGTCACTTTTGGCAGCACCGCGTCGCGCTGTTCGGACAGTTTTTGCTGTTCTTCCGTTTGGCTGTTTAATTCAACCTGTTTAAGTCGATGCTGCTGCAGGCATTGATTCAGCGCCTGCTCGGCAAGTTTTTGATCATGATTGATCTTCTCCAACGCTTTGGCGGCGGCTTCAATCTGCTGTCCGGTGCGCTGGAATTGTTGCGCTTTTGCCGCGCAATCTTGCCTGAATGCGGCGCTGGAACTCTGTAGATAAGATTGCCAGTTTTCCAATTGCCCAAACGGTATCGCCAATAACTCGACAATCGCTTGCAGTTGCTTTTCCTGCGCCTGAATATCGACGGCGACATGCTCCAGTTCGGTTTTGTTTTTGGCGTGTTGCTTATCCAGCTCAGCGTATTCGGCAGACAGTTTTTCTTTATTTTGCTGATCGGCATCGAATAAATCCTGTGCCGATTTAAGCTGTTTTTGTAATTCAAGAGCCGCTTTTTGCTGTTGCTTGATGAGCTCCAGCGCGGAATTGATCTGTTCGCTGTGACTTTTAAGTGCAGACAAAAGCTGAATATCGGTAACGGAAAAATCGGGCTTATCGTGCAGAGTTGCTGCGGCCCAATCATTGCCGCATTGAGCCAGTTTGGTCTGCGCCTCGGCCAGCTTTTCGGCCAGCTCTGTTTTTTGCTCTTGTCCTTGGCTGATGCTTTTAGTCAATTCGGCAATATCCCTAATCAGCGTTTCATGTTGGCTTTCCAGCTCAGCGACGCGTGTTGATTGGGCTACGGCATGTTCGCTACCTATGCTGGCATGATCTTTCCAAGGATGTTCCAGCGCTCCGCAAACCGGACAAGGTTGATCTTGCTGCAACAAGGAACGAAATTGCTCGGCATTTTTATGCGTCGTCGCTTGTATCAGCTCCAGGGCTTTTTTTGCCTCGGCCATAGCGATGCTATTAGCCTCCTGCTGTTGGTTTAGGGTTTGCAGTTGCAGCGTGCCGTCATTAATCGTCCGTTCGCTAGACGCCAGTTTATCCGTATCCTGCTGGATGGCTTGTTGCAGCTCTTGCGCATTGTTCGCCAGATTCAATGCTTGGGCGCTCTGTTCGCGCTTGGTTTCAAGATCGTCTTTTGCTTGATGCAAATCTTCGAGCGTCTGGCTGTTGTCCTGTGTTTTCAGTTGCGCCAAGGTCTGTTGATGCAGTTCCAGCTTGTTGTGACTGTCAGCAATAGCCGATTTTAACTCTGCCAGGCTTAGTTCATCCTTGGCAACCGACAGCCTTAACCGATCCGCGTTAAGTTCGTCCTCCGTTTTCCGGGCGCTAAAATTTTGATAGCGTTCCAGCTCCGCATCCCATCGGCTCCATTCCGCGGCAATGGGTTTAATCGCCTGATTCTGTTCCAGCCAGAGATTAAGCTGTTGCAACGCTACGGCTTGTTCAGTCTGAAGGCTTAATAGGGATTGATGTTCTTTTTCGGCACCACTTAATGCTTTAAGCAATTGGTTTTCTTCAGCGGCCAAAGTATTGACGGCTTGCTTGATAACATCAATCCGGGTATCCAATGCCCGTGCTTTAATCAATAAAGGTTGCGCCTGCTGCTGTTGCTGTTCGGCTTCGGCTAATGCAACTGCCAGAATTTCGCGCTGTTCGTTGGCGCTTTGCAGTTTTATTTCAGCGCTTATTTGCTGGTTGCAGCTGTCTTTGAGTTTTTGCTCGGCATCGCGGTGTTCGGCGTCTGCCGTTTGGTACTGAGCCAGCAACGGCCTTAAAGGCTGTACGGCTTCGACTTTTCGTATCAATTGCCGGTCGGCTTCGGCTGCATCCCATGTCTGTTGCGTGTTGGCAAGCGCATCGCGGGCGGCCTGTTCGGCTTGTTGCCGTTTTTTCAGTTCGACATACCAATCGATGATTTTTTGGTTGCTTGCGATTTGTTTGTCCAGATCGATCAGTTGGCCGGTGAATTGATCCCGTTGTTGCTCCAACAATTGTCGGGCTTCTGCATCCAGCGGGATTTGATCCTTCATTCTGTTTGCAATTTGGCTTAGCGCTTCTTTTTCCTGTCTGGCCCGCTCGAATGCGGCGATGGACAGCTCGGAATACAGTTCGGTGCCGGTGATGCGTTCCAGCAAACTGGAACGCTCGTCTTTTTTGGCTTTTAAAAATGCGGCAAAGTCGCCCTGGGCCAATAACACCGAGCGGCGGAACTGGTCGAAGTTAAGGTCGATCAGTTCGCTGATCGTTTCCAGTGTGTTTTTCTTGCCTTGGCCGATGCGCTGGCCGTCGTCGATTTTGCTTAACGTGACGTCCTCCGCTTGCAAACGGCCATCCGCTTTATCGCGAGCTTTACGAACTTCCCAGCGCGCACGGTAGTGATGCTTGTCCTTACCGATAAAATCCACTTCGGCATAAGCATTGCTGGTGCCTCGACGTAGTATCGAACGCACGTCGTTGCTGGTCACGCGCAGATTTTCATCTTCGTCTTTATGGCCTACGGCAAAACCTTGACCACTCGGCAGGCGCGGAATTTCGTTATAAAGCGCCAGACACAAGGCATCCAGGATCGTGCTTTTACCGGCGCCGGTTTGTCCGGTAATGGCAAATAACCCGGCCTGTTCCAATGGCCCGGAATTCAGCAAAATTTCGAACGGCTCGGCTAAACTAGCCAGGTTTTTTCCGCGTATCGCTAAAATGCGCATTATTCCGTTCCTTGCAGGCTTTCAAACAACTCGTTAAACAATGCATTCATGGTTTCGGGTGCGTCCTGGTCATATTTGTTTTGGTAGCAACGCTGGAAAACATCCAGCGGTTGCAGTTCTTCCAGGCGTTCTTCGATTTTTAGGTCGGCCAGGCTTTTTTCGCTGCCGCTGTAGGCGGTGGATATTTTCAATAAGCGTACCGGCAGCTTGGCAATCACTTCTTCAATCTGCTGCCGCAATCCCGGCTCCGGTTTTTCCAGCCTGATGCGCAATTCAAGCAGCGGCCGTTGCTCGACCGGCAGATCGTCCAGGATCAGGTTTTCCAATTGCCCGATTACATCCGGCAATACGGCAAAATCCTTGCTGTTGGGAATTCTTAATAATTGAACGCTACGGGGAATTTTAATGGCGGTTGTTTCAACCGGCTGACCTGCCTTGACCTCGACTTGGACAACCTGATGCGGATAATCGCTTTCATCGAACGACAGCGGAATCGGCGAACCGCTGTAACGAATATGCTCGTTTGCGCCGACCCGTTGCGCCAGATGCAAATGGCCTAAGGCCACATAAGCAATCTCATCGGGAAATAATTCGACCGGCAGCGCGTGTTGGTTGCCGCCCAGTATTTTGCGCTCGCTTAACTCGGACACCGCGCCATTGACCATATAACAATGCCCGGTCAGGATCAGGCGCTCGGCATTGCCCGCTTTTTGTTGCAGCTTTTCGAACAGTTCGGCATACAGCGTTTTCATGCCGGAGATTAACGGATCGTTGTCTTGCTCAGCGGATTGTTCGGTCTCGCTTGCCGCATTTACGCCATCCTTGGCAGCCGTCGGCAAATCGGCATTGCGCAAAAACGGCATTGCCCCGCACCATGCTCTAATCTCGCCCGTTGAATTGGTCAGCGGCACCAGTAAACGTTCCCAGTCGATATTGCCTTGGCCGTCACGCGAAAGACCGCCTACCACAGTTACGCCCAGCGCATTGAGTATCGGCGATGGCGCATCCAGCCGAGAAGCGGAATCGTGATTGCCGCCGATTAGGACAATATTAAGATTCGGTAGCCCGGTTCTGGCTTTGACCAAAAACTCGTAAAGCTGCGACTGCGCGGCGGAAGATGGGTTGGCCGAATCGAAAATATCGCCGGCAACGATCAGCGCATCGGCTTGTTTGTCGTGCATTTCATTTAACAGCCAGTCCAAAAACTGCTGATGCTCAAGCTGCCTGGATACGCCATGTAAGTGATGGCCGAGATGCCAGTCTGCGCTGTGGAAGATTCTTAACATTGCTTTTCTTGTTATAAGGATTTAATGCTGAGCAATATAACAAAGAAAGTCTGTTTTTATTAGAAGGTTTGTCGTAAGAGCGTATGACAAACATAGCTCAGCGTTACGCACGGCATACGAGACCTGCTCTACGTTTTGCTTTAAAAATTGGTCATGAGGTTATTTGGTACGTTACACTGTACAAAATAACCTCATGAGGCTCAAAGTATGCGTAGAATGATCATAGACCAAGATATTCGTCCTCTGTCAGAATTTCGTTCCGGCGTGGCATCTTTCATAAAACAGGTCCACGACACAAAAAGGCCGCTAATCATTACTCAGCACGGCAAAGGTGTTGGAGTTTTGCTGGATGTCGGTGAGTTTGAAGCAATGCAAGAAAAAATTGAATTGCTGGAGGATATTCACCTTTCAATCAGCCAATTGGAATCCGGAGATGGCGTTAGCCATCAGGATGCGAGAAAGGAAGTTTTGAAGAGACTTGAAAGGTGAAATTAATCTGGTCGCCACTGGCAATTGACCGTGTGGCGGAAATTTCGCAATACATTGCTCAAGACAGTTTAAATGCCGCTGAAAAATGGATTAATTCAACATTCCGGATAGTCGAAAGACTGGAACAATTTCCAGAGAGTGGACGTATTGTTCCTGAAATCAGGCAAGATGATTTCCGCGAGATCATTCACGGCAACTACCGTATTATCTATAAAATAGAGGCCGAACGAATTTCCATTCTTACGGTCAGGCATGGTAAGCAAATATTACCTATCGATGAAATCATAGAGGATTGATAGCGTAACTCACCGGTTACGCTATGCTAACTCGACCTACAACTAATATTGGTTGATATTCAGGCAAGCCCCAAAACATCTTGCATATCATATAAACCGCTATCCTTATCGGCCAGCCAAACCGCCGCCCTGACTGCGCCATTGGCGAAAGTCATGCGGCTGGTAGCTTTATGGGTAATTTCGACGCGTTCGCCGTCATCGGCAAACATCACGGTATGCTCGCCGACAATGTCCCCGGCTCTAATGGTTGAAAAACCGATGGTTTTCCGGTCGCGTTCGCCGGTATTGCCTTCCCTGCCGTAAATCGCGCAGTCTTTTAAATCCCGGCCTAATGCGTTGGCAACCACTTCGCCCATGCGCAATGCGGTGCCGGACGGCGCATCGACTTTATGCCGGTGATGGGCTTCGATCACTTCAATATCGGTGTAATCGCCCATGACTTTGGCGGTCATTTCCAGCAATTTAAGCGACAGGTTGACGCCGACGCTCATGTTAGGCGCCATCACTATCGCCACATCTTTGGCCGCCTCAGAAATAAGGGCTTTTTGCTCATCGCTGTAGCCGGTGGTGCCGATGACCAGCTTTTTTCCGGCCTGACGGCAAATTTCAATAAAGACCATTGACGCATCGGGACGGGTAAAATCGATCAATACATCGAATTGATCGGCAACGGATGCCAAATCATCGACGACTTTAACCCCGACCACACTGATACCGGCCAGTTCACCGGCATCCCGTCCTATCGCAAGACTCTCGGGCCGGGACGCGGCAACGGTCAATTCGGCATTTTTCGCCAACGCCGCTGCTTTGATCAAGCAAAGGCCCATGCGGCCGGACGCACCTACTACAGCAATACGCATCATGACTTATCCTGTTAATTTATCGAAAAAGCTTTTTACGCCGTCAGTCCATGAGGATTCTTGCGGGCTGTGATGCTTACCGCTGCCGGATAAGGATTCGCTGAGCTGCTCAACCAAGGCTTTTTGTTCTTTGGTCAGATGCACCGGTGTTTCAACCTGTACTTTGCACAGTAAATCGCCGACCGGGCCGCCCCTGACCGGCTTCACGCCTTTGCCGCGCAATCTGAATAATTTGCCGGTTTGCGTTTCGGCAGGGATTTTTAACAATACTTTGCCGTTCAAGGTCGGCACTTCCAACTCGCCGCCCAAGCAAGCGGTAGGGAAGCTGATCGGCACTTCGCAATATAAGTTCGCGCCATCGCGGGTAAAAATCTCATGATCTTTTACCTGGACTTGAACGTAAAGATCGCCTGCCGGTCCGCCGAATTCTCCGGCTTCGCCTTCTCCGGCCAAACGTATGCGGTCACCGGTATCGACGCCGGCCGGGATTTTTGCCGACAGGGTTTTATTTTCCTGGACTCGACCTTGGCCGTAGCACACACCGCAAGGATCTTTTATTTGTTTACCGGTACCGCGGCAGGTTGGACAGGTTTGTTGAACCGAAAAGAAGCCCTGCTGCATCCTGACTTGGCCGTGACCGTGACAGGTTGTACAGATAACCGGGCTGGAACCTTTCTTGGCGCCGGAACCGCTACATTCGCCGCAGGTAACCAGAACCGGCACGCGGATTTTGGCGTCGGTGCCGAATACGGCTTCTTCGAGCGTTAATTCCAGGTTGTAACGCAGGTCCGAGCCGCGCTGAACATTGCTTCGCTGCTGTCTGCCGCCGCCGAATATATCGCCGAATATATCGCTGAAGCTTTCGCCGGCGCCAAAGCCGCCGAAACCGCCGGCACCGCGACCACCCATTGACGCATCAACGCCGGCATGGCCGAATTGGTCGTAAGCGGAACGTTTTTTAGGGTCCGATAAAACTTCGTAAGCTTCTTTAATCTGCTTGAATTTGGCTTCAGCTTCTACCGGATTGTCTTTATTCCTGTCCGGATGATACTTCATCGCCTTGCTGCGATAGCTTTTCTTAATCTCTGCATCACTGGCGTTTCTGTCTACACCGAGAAGCTTGTAAAAATCTTCTTTTGCCATGGTTCAATAGTCTATTGTTGGATTTTGCTGATTATCATCGTCTGATGTTGTCCGGAATACCCTGTGAAGAGGATAAGAGACGGGTTACTAAACCGCAAAAAGAACACGAAGGGACACGAAGTTTTTTCTTCGTGAGCTTCGTGTTCTTTGTAGGTTTACGCCTTAAGTTAATACATAGGGGATAAGGTTGCCCCAAGCTGCATTTTACTTCTTGTCGTCGTCTTTAACTTCTTCAAACTCGGCATCGACAACACCGTCATCGGCTGTAGCATGTTCTGAAGAAGCATGAGCGCCGGACGCTTCACCTTCTGCCGCTGATTTTTGTGCGTAAACGCGTTCGGCCAGTTTACCCGATAACTCGGTTAAAGCATTGGTTTTAGCTTCGATTTCCGCTTTATCATCGCCTTTAAGCGCAGTTTTCAGTTCTTCGATCGCATGTTCGATGCTGGTTTTTTCGTCGGCGCCGACTTGATCGCCCAGTTCTTTCATCGATTTTTCGGTCGCGTGAATCATACCGTCTGCATGGTTGCGTGCTGCAACCAATTGCGTCAGTTTACGGTCTTCGTCAGCGTGGGCTTCGGCATCTTTGATCATGCGTTCAACTTCGTCATCCGATAATCCGCTGGATGCTTTGATCACGATGGATTGTTTTTTGCCGGTCGCTTTGTCTTTGGCCGATACGTTCAAAATACCGTTGGCATCAATGTCGAATGCAACTTCAATTTGCGGTACGCCGCGCGGTGCAGGCGGAATATCAGCTAAGTCAAAACGTCCCAGTGATTTATTCGCCGATGCAACTTCGCGCTCACCTTGCAATACATGTACGGTTACCGCGGTTTGATTGTCATCCGCGGTAGAGAAAACCTGCGATGCATTGGTTGGGATCGTAGTGTTTTTCTCGATCAGTTTGGTCATGACGCCGCCCATTGTTTCGATACCCAATGATAATGGGATAACGTCCAACAACAATACGTCTTTAACTTCACCGCCCAAAACGCCCGCTTGAATCGCCGCACCCAAAGCTACCGCTTCATCTGGGTTAACGTCTTTGCGTGGTTCTTTGCCGAAAATGCTTTTAACCATTTCCTGTACTTTCGGCATACGGGTTTGGCCGCCGACCAAAATTACGTCGTTAATGTCCGATGCTTTTAATTTCGCGTCTTTCAGCGCCATTTCGCAAGGGCCTTTAGTGCGGTTAATCAGCTCTTCAACCAATGATTCCAGTTTGGCGCGAGTCAATTTGACGTTTAAATGCTTAGGACCGGAGGCGTCTGCGGTAATGTAAGGCAGGTTTACATCGGTTTGCTGGCTTGAAGACAATTCGATCTTGGCTTTTTCCGCCGCTTCTTTTAAACGTTGCAAGGCAAGCGGATCGTTATGTACGTCAACGCCGCTTTCTTTTTTGAATTCCGAGGCCAAAAATTCAATAACTCTTGAGTCGAAATCTTCACCACCCAGGAAAGTATCGCCGTTAGTCGATAACACTTCGAATTGGTGCTCACCTTCGATTTCAGCGATTTCAATAATCGAAATATCGAAAGTACCGCCGCCTAAGTCATAAACCGCAATTTTGGTGTCGCCTTTAGGCTTGTCCATACCGAAAGCCAATGCAGAAGCAGTCGGCTCATTGATAATACGTTTAACTTCAAGCCCGGCAATACGGCCAGCATCTTTAGTGGCTTGACGTTGCGAATCGTTAAAATAAGCCGGTACGGTAATGACCGCTTCGGTGACTTCTTCGCCTAAATAAGCTTCAGCGTCTTTTTTCAGCTTCATCAAAATACGCGCTGAAATTTCCGGAGACGCCATTTTTTTGCCGTGAACCTCAACCCAGGCATCGCCATTTTCAGCTTCGACGATTTTATAAGGCACCATTTTGATGTCTTTTTGTACGACATCGTCTTTAAAACGACGACCGATCAAACGCTTGATCGCAAATAAAGTGTTTTTAGGATTGGTGACGGCTTGGCGTTTTGCCGACTGGCCAACCAATACTTCATCGTCATTGGTAAAAGCGATAATTGAAGGCGTAGTGCGCGCTCCTTCGCTGTTTTCAATTACTCTTGCGACGCCGTTTTCCAATACCGCGACGCACGAGTTTGTTGTTCCTAAATCTATGCCGATTATTTTAGCCATTGAATTCTCCAGACTTGAATATATTTAAAATTGTGTAGGGGCTGGTCTTGTGCCTGCCCATTGGTTTCTAATACCCGAACAAAGAAGGCAACCACAAGGGATTGCCCCTACCATTTATTTAAAAAGGTAAAAGTTGTTACAAATATGAGGCTGCTTTATTTGATTTCAAGCCTGTTCATCGATGCTAGGGCTATCTGTCGGCTTTTTTTCGGGTGCTTTGGCAACCAAAACCATAGCGGGACGAAGTAAGCGTCCGTTCAACATATAGCCTTTTTGAAAAACGTTAACGACTGTATTCGGTTCTGCGCCTTCTACGGCTTGCATAGCCATCGCCTGATGCTGTTCAGCATTAAACGGCTGACCGAGCGGATCAATCGTTTCAATTTTGAATTTTGCCAAGACCGATTCGAATTGCTTAATCGTTAAATCGCTGCCTTCGCGGAATTTTTTCACTTCTTCGCTATCGCCTGTTGCAGCCTGCATGCCCAACACCAAGCTGTCCAACACCGGCAATAATTCCTTGGCGAAACTCGTTAATGCAAACTTGTGGGCATCTTCCAGATCCTTTTGCGTTCTTCTTTTCAGGTTTTCCATTTCAGCCTGTGCGCGAACCGCTTTGTCCCAGTTTTCCTGAGCTTTTTGCTCAGCTTGGGCCAATGCCTGTTGCAACTCCTCAACCGTAGGCTCATGTTCGACTAATTCGGTATGCGGCTCGACAACCGTTTCGCTTTCAGTTTTAACCTGGGATTCAGGCGCTTCCTGATCAGTACTCATTATTTATAGCTCCTTAATATTTAAAATTGTATAACTCAGCCGCAAATACAATGGAACGCAGATGACGCAGATAAATATGATGAACACGGATAATTCAAGAAAAATCTTATTTGATCTTAATTATCAGCGTTATCGGCGTTCCATTTTTCAAAACTGCTGAGTAGTTGCGTTATTTTATAGTGGGGTCGTTGATTTTGGATTCAAGGCGGCGCCTAACAATTTTGCCGTCACATCAACAAAAGGGATGATTTTCTCGTAGGCCATACGCGTCGGACCGATAACGCCCAGCACGCCAACCACTTCATCACTGACCGAATACGATGAGGTCACCAGGCTGCAATGATCGAAAGCCCGGTAGCCGGACTCTTCGCCGATGAATATCTGTACGCCATCGGTTTTCATGCATTGATCCAGCAAATGAATAACGCCCTGTTTTTGGCTGAACGCTTCAAACAGGTTTCTCAGCCGTTCCATATCCGACAATTCGGAAAAACCCATCAAATTGGTTTCGCCGGTCAACACATAATCATCTTTTTCGTTATCCTGGTCGAAAGCCAGTTGCGCCATTTTTACCGCATCCAGCATGCCCTGGTTCATGCGTTCCTGGTCGTCCTGCAACTCTTTTAAAACGGCTTTACGCACTGCATCCAGACTGCGCCCGGAATAAATTGAATTCAAATAATTGGCCGCCTGCTGCAATTCGGCGGAGCTGAATACTTTGGAGGTATGGATGATTTTGTTATGGACTTCCTGTTCATTGGTAACAAAAATAACCAACACGCGGGTGTGAGATAAAGACAGAAATTCGATATGGCGCAAACAGACCAGCTCTCTTTTAGGCAGGGTCACTACCCCGGCCATCTGCGTTAATTCCGATAGCAAGCGCGATGCAACACCGATCACATCATTGGTATCTTCGCTTGACGACAAACCTTGATGCAGCCGGGTTAAATCTTTCGATTCCAACGGTTTAACCGTCAATAAGCTATCTACAAACAGGCGATAGCCGCTGACCGTCGGCACTCTTCCTGCCGAAGTATGCGGGGAATGCACCAGCCCTAAATCTTCGAGGTCGGCCATGACATTGCGAATAGTGGCCGGACTTAAATTTAAATCCGAATCTTTTGATAAAGCCCGTGAACCCACCGGCTGACCGTCACTGATATAGCGCTCGACCAGCGTTTTTAATAGCTGTAGCGACCGCTCATTTAAAACCTGCGTATTACTCACACCAACCTCTGCGACCAAAATTAGCACTCCATCAAGACGAGTGCCAGCGAGGCAAAGTATCAGCTCATTGGGCTATTGTCAATAAACCTAAAAAACCTGTTGATATTTATGTTCCTTTTATATGCAAGTCTTGGCATATAAAAAACTGCTTTGCTTAAAGCAGGAAGATTAAATCGCTCTACGCCTTAAGCCAATAATATCCCAGTGAAAATACAAGCAACTGAAAAAACACCAAGCCCCAGAAATAAATTCCGAAAAGAACGACTTTAACTTGTATAGGCTGTTGACAGGAATTGCGCCTGATAATAACGATACCGCCCAGAGTCGCGATCAGCCCTATCACGACTCCAATCAGCGCAATATTCATTGTTAATCCCTTACCGGCGGCGGCGCCAGCACGACTCTTGAGCCATTGCTTTCCGCCGGACTGACAACACCGGCCGCTTCCATGTCTTCAATCATGGTTGCCGCGCGGTTGTAGCCGACTTTAAAGCGTCTTTGCACGCTGGATATTGAAGCTTTGCGGCTTTCTGTGACGAATTGTACGGCCTCGTCGTACAAGGCATCGGTTTCGGAACCGCCATTACCGCCACCGCCGCCCATGCTGTAGCCGTCGCTGGAATCGGAAGAATCACGGGTGATGTCTTCCAGATAATTAGGCGGCGCGGTTTGTTTTAAAAACTCAACCACACGATGCACTTCATGATCATCGACGAATGCGCCGTGAGCACGAACAGGAATGCTGGTGCCCGAGGGTAAAAACAGCATATCGCCATTGCCTAGCAGAGTTTCGGCGCCGCCTTGATCAAGAATGGTGCGGGAGTCGATACGAGACGATACCTGAAATGAAATACGGGTAGGTACGTTGGCTTTGATCAGGCCGGTCAATACGTCAACCGATGGGCGTTGCGTGGCCAAGATTAAATGGATACCGGCCGCACGGGCTTTCTGCGCCAAACGAGCGATCAGCTCTTCAACTTTTTTACCGACAATCATCATCATGTCGGCCAATTCGTCGATGACGATGACGATGCTGGGCAGGGTGCTTAAGGTCGGATAGTCTTCGCCTTCTTCCAGCGGATTGATCATTTGAAACATCGGGTCCCGAATGCTTTCGCCTCTTGCCGTTGCATCTTCTATCAACTGGTTAAATCCGGCGAGGTTCCTGACGCCCATTTTGGACATTAATTTATAGCGTCTTTCCATTTCAGCAACCGCCCAGCGCAGTGCGTTGCTGGCTTCCTTCATATCGGTTACGACAGGGGTCAATAAATGCGGGATGCCTTCGTAAACAGATAATTCGAGCATCTTCGGGTCTATCATGATCATCCGCACTTGTTCCGGCGTCGCTTTATACAGCAGGCTGAGAATCATGGTGTTGATGGCAACCGATTTACCGGAGCCTGTGGTACCGGCAACCAGCGCATGAGGCATTTTGCCAAGATCGGCAACCATCGGCGTACCGGAAATATCCTTACCCATCGCCAGGGTCAGCAGGGATTTGGATTTTTCAAACGGAGCCGACACCAACAACTCGCGCAAAGTCACCATCTCCCGTTCGCGGTTAGGAATTTCAAGACCGACTACCGATTTGCCGGGGATGATTTCAACGATACGAACGCTGGTAACCGACAAGGCTCTGGCCAAGTCTTTGGACAAGGTGCTGATGCGGCTGACTTTAACGCCCGCTGCCGGCTGTAATTCAAAGCGGGTGATAACCGGGCCTGGATGAAAGCCGACCACGGAGACGACGACGTTAAAATCGGCCAGAATATCTTCCACCAAGCGCGACATTTCTTCCAAATCGGTTTGCGAATAACCGATAACGCGAGTATCGCGATGATCCAGTAACTCCAATGAAGGTAAAACGCCTTTGCTCGCATCATATTTAATCGCAGGCTGTTTCTTGGCAGGTGGAAGGTTGTTTTTTACCGGTTTTTCTACCGGCTTTTCGACAGCCGGCATGGCTTTGGCGCTGGCGCTGACTTTTCTTCTAAGCTCCGGTTTTCCAGGGCTATTGACCGGCATCCGGGCGCGCTTGGCCGCATGATCCTGCAATAAACCCAAAACGCTAGTACAAACAAAACGGCAAATAAACACAGTATATTTACCGATAGCATCTATTAGCGCTACCCAGGACAATCCGGTAACCAGGGTAACCCCAGCCAACAAGATAACCAACAACAGTAATGTCGCCCCCGAATTACCCAGCACGCGCAGCAATGCATTGCCGGTTTCCTGGCCTAAAATGCCGCCGGTGTTGCTGGGCAGTTCAATGCCTATTCTCAGTAGATATAAATTCAATAACGCCGCGCCTGAAACGATGGTCGCGATAGATCCTACCCATTGCAGCGCGATAACCGTTTTCTCGCGGCCTTGTTTGCCTTGAGTGTAAATTAAATAGCCTTGCCAGAAGATAATGACCGGGAACAAATAGGCGACCAAACCAAAACAGCTGAGCATGAAGTCAGCGATCCATGCGCCAAAAACACCGCAAGCGTTGGAGACTGTCTGCACCGATCCGCTGTGCGTCCAACCCGCATCTTCGTTACTAAAAGTGATTAGCGAAATTAAAAAAAATAATGCGCCTGCAATGAAGCCCAATAAAGCAACTTCACGCAAACCGCGAAAGGTTCTTTCTTCCATCACAGCAGCCATATTCAACAACTCGTCACATAAATTACCAACAAAACATGATTATAGATCAATAATGCAATGCTTCACATTAATAATATCCGCAATAAACTCCATCTCGCATTTTGGCAATTACCCGCCCATGATGCCGATAAAACAGTTTACGAAACGCGCATTCGTCTTCATAATTAATTTTTTGTCTTGCCTACTGTAAAGGATTTTTAATGAGTGATTCCAAACATTGCCGCCTATTAATTCTCGGCTCCGGCCCTGCCGGTTATACCGCCGCAATCTATGCCGCGCGAGCCAACATGAATCCGGTCATTATTACAGGTATGCAGCAAGGCGGTCAGTTGACGACAACAACCGAGGTGGATAACTGGCCCGGCGATATTGAAGGTTTGCAAGGTCCGGCGCTGATGGAAAGAATGCTCAAGCATGCCGAACGCTTCAATGCCGAGATAATTTTCGATCATATTAATAAGGCCGATTTATCCGCACGCCCGTTCACATTGACCGGCGATTCCGGCACTTACACTTGCGATGCATTGATTATTGCAACCGGCGCCTCAGCACGGTATTTAGGCCTGGAATCCGAGGAAGCGTTCAAAGGTAAAGGCGTTTCCGCTTGCGCTACTTGCGACGGCTTTTTCTATAGAAACAAACCTGTTGCTGTCATTGGCGGCGGCAATACAGCAGTTGAAGAGGCGCTTTATTTAGCTAATATTGCTTCAAAAGTCATTGTCGTGCATCGCCGCGACAAATTCCGTTCCGAAAAAATCCTCTCCGACAAGCTGATTGAAAAATCGCAAAACGGCAATGTGGTCATCGAGTGGGACCATCAATTGGACGAAGTGCTGGGAGACGATATGGGCGTTACCGGCCTTAGAATTAAAAATACGCTGGATGGTTCGACCAAAGAACTGGATGTACACGGGGTATTTATAGCCATCGGCCATACGCCCAACACCGGTATTTTCGAAGGCCAGCTGGATATGGATCACGGCTACATTAAAGTCAAAAGCGGCATTCACGGAAATGCCACCGCAACCAGTGTTGAAGGCGTATTCGCTGCCGGCGATGTGATGGACTCCGTTTATAAGCAAGCCATTACTTCAGCCGGCGCCGGTTGCATGGCAGCGCTGGATGCGGAAAAATTTCTTGACGAATTAGCCGGTTGAGTTGCAATTTAATTTTAATGACCGGCATAGCGCTTCAAATCCACACCCGAATCAAGTCAGTCCTATGCAACTGACTGTTCTCGACCCCAGAAACCCAGAGCAGGATTTCCCGTTGGTGAACAAGGCCCTCCGTGAACCGGACGGCCTGCTTGCCGTCGGGGGCTGCCTGTCTCAAAATAGACTGCTAAACGCCTATCGGCACGGAATATTTCCCTGGTATAACCCTGGCGACCCCATCTTGTGGTGGTCGCCGGACCCTCGCTTGGTTTTATTTCCCGACAGACTGGCTATTTCCCGCAGCTTGAGCAAAACTCTGCGTAAAAATATCTTTTCAGTAACCTTTGACCAGGCTTTTAATGAAGTTATTAGCGCCTGCGCGGATCCTCGCAAAGACGCAGCCGGCACCTGGATCACAAAAGAAATCAACGCGGCTTATAATCAACTGCACCAAGCCGGATTTGCCCATTCGGTTGAAACCTGGCTTGGCGATGAGTTGGTCGGCGGTTTATACGGCGTCGCGCTGGGACAGGTCTTTTTTGGCGAATCCATGTTTCATACCAAAACCGACGCTTCCAAAGTGGCTTTCGCCACCCTGGTTCGGCAGCTTAAATCCTGGGACTATCAGCTGGTGGACTGTCAAGTCCACACAAAACACTTAGAAAGTCTGGGCGCTCAGGAAATCGGCCGGGATTGTTTTACAAAATTACTCGATCAATACTGCGGCATTCCTGCCAAACCGTGTGCATGGCAAGCTCAATAATTGCCGCCCTGATTAACGCCGCTATCTTTTTTTCCATTAACCATACGCTGCATACGATAGATGGTAAGACCAATGTTTGCCTGCTGGGCAAAATACTTAAAGGCACTAAAATCTTCTTCAGTTAACGCTTGATTGCTAATTCCGCGATCGGCGTAAATCAAACCAATCGGCGTGTTATTGGAGAAAATCGGCATAAGAAAACATTCATTTTTTCCGATTACGTTAATATCCCGAAGCGTGTACAGCTTGGCATTAACTGAAGGTTTAGACCAAAAAGCCTGGACCCCGGATAAAACGTGAAAAAAAACATTGGGCGGTGTTTGCGAGATATTAAAAACGACCTTGTTCTCATATGTTTCTTTACGCCAGCCCAAAGATAACCTTTCTTTAAGGGATTGTTTGTCAGGGACTAACAAAGAAAAAATAGTCCGATCCATGCCGATACCCCGATGAATCCCCTCAAGCACCGTTTCCAGCAACAAATTGATGTCAATATGCTCACTTATTATTGACATGATGTCCTGCGAAATTTGAAGTTGCAGTTGTTTTTTATCAATAACCGGCGGCAATTCTTCCACCTTCAAAGCTTGATTTAGTCGGCTTTGAATAAGCATCGCGGCGTCAGTGGCGCCAAATTGGCAAGCAATATCAGACGCTGTAGTGGTGTTATTTTGAAGCTTCTCCGTTATAACTCTTCTGGATTGCTTGGTAAGCACCTCAATCTTACTGACACAAGCCTCGTATTTTTTTGAGCCGACCCCCTCTTTTAACGCATCGGCGATTTCATAGCCCAAATGAACCAAGCCCACTCGGGGATTTTTAGAAAATATACTTGGCTTGATCGATTCTTCCACCAGACTGCCTAATTTCCAAGCTTTGCTTAAAGAAGCGCCCAAGTCGGTCAACTTGAAGCCCAACACTTTTTTTTCGGCTTCTTCTCGACTGCAATTTTCTTTAGCTATCAAAGCTTGAATGCGTTCGCCTTGTTCGCCGCAAAAACACCAAAAAGAAATGCTGCCAATATGGTTAAGCAAAGTGGCAATAAAAACCTCTTCCGGTGATTTATCGTTCGCCGCAATCGCTATCGACTTTGCGTGTACCGCAGCGTGGATGGCTTGAGCTATTTCTTCGTTGGCCTGTTCTTTGTTGGTCGAAGATAAAATGGACTCAAAAAAAGAGCAAACCAGGGTTAATTCACGAATAACATCGGAACCAATCATAATAATGGCCCGCGATACCGTAACCATTTTCTGACGCGATGGATTGTAATGCGGGGTGTTGCTGATTTTTAACAATTTAACCGTTAGATTCGGGTCCTGCAAAATAACGGATGCCAATTCCATAGCGCCCTTTCTGTCATCATTCAACACATCATGAATACTTAGCGCCGTATTGGAAAATATCGGCATTTCCTCATTGCACAGCACATGGGTCCATTCATTAAGAGAAAGGGGCTCAGCTATAATTTTGGGAGGGATTATTTGCAAGTCCATTGCCATTACATTGAGATCTAGCGGGTCGTTCTTCGATGTCATTTGGTTCTATTACCGTTAATGCTTTAATCCTTGTCAAAACGAGCAACATCTACTCATGCTGACAAAGACACAATTTGCTACGGCCCTTATTGATTCAAGTCATGACGTTAATGGTATTTCATGACGAGATATTTATAGTTCTAGGGCAACTGTTGTTTTAAATAATTTTTTAAGAAATCTTTCCAGGTAACAATACCTAAAATAGCTCCGTCGCTGCCGACGACAGGCATGCAAGATATATCGGCATCCAGCATTTTTTGCACGGCAATATTACAGTCGGTTTCAGGTGTTACCGTGTCAATCTGGCGCGACATGATCTGATGAGCGCGTTTTTTTAACGTTTCTTTATCGCGCAAAGTTTCGGCAGCCGTATGAATATAAGGACTTAGAGCACTCAACAAATCACGATCCGAAATAATGCCGGCAAAAGTGTTATCCGATTCATCTTCAACCAATAAATGGTGAAAATAGACGTGATCGAAAATCTGCTTGATCTCCAATAGCTCAGTATCCATGTTAACCGTAACCGGATTGGTAGTCATAATATCGGCGATAATCATAATTTGGAGACCTGCTTTCAATCGATCATTTACAATAACATACCGGTAACTATAGCTGCAAAATAGGTGTTGTCCCTAGCCTGATGCATCTAAAAATGCTTGCGGCACCACACTGCCACAGTTCCAGGCTCAGCAATACTGGCGTTCAATAATCAACTAAATTCGGTCATTTTAACGTTACTGCAACACAACATATGGGTTTTCTATGTTTTTACTAAAGTTTTTAGGTTAAAATAGAGGGCTTTCGAAGCTGGACGAGTGAGCAGCGATGGTGACCCAAATAAATGCACCTCACTCGGCTTTGAGCTACCTGCATGTATCCGACGCATTTCATCCACTCCGATGGCTACCGCCACCGCGGTCTTAGGTTGTGTGACTGCGGTTATGGTATGTAGCCCACCGCCCCGGTACGAGTCCTCAACAAATGTTTAAAGTTTATTGAGAGCGGTCACCAAAAAAGTTTTTTATGCCCAACTTTAGAGTAAAAACATGACAGATTTAGCGCATTACAGAAATATTGGCATCTTCGCTCACGTCGATGCCGGTAAAACAACGACTACCGAGCGGATTTTAAAACTTACCGGTAAAATCCACAAAATCGGTGAAGTACACGATGGCGCGGCAACCACCGACTTCATGGAACAAGAGCAGGAGCGCGGTATTACCATTCAGTCTGCTGCGACTACTTGTTTCTGGAAAGATCACCGTTTCAACATCATCGACACCCCAGGACACGTTGATTTTACTATTGAAGTTTATCGTTCATTGAAGGTTCTTGACGGCGGTATCGGCGTTTTCTGCGGATCAGGCGGTGTAGAACCCCAATCGGAAACCAACTGGCGTTATGCCAATGATTCCGAAGTAGCGCGTGTTATCTATATCAACAAACTGGATCGCATCGGTGCCGACTTCTACCGCGTAGTTAAACAAGTTGAAGAAGTGCTCGGCGCTGTGCCATTGGTTATGACTTTGCCTATCGGTACTGAAGACCAATTCTCCGGCGTGGTTGACCTGCTGACACGCAAAGCCTGGATATGGGATGACTCCGGGGATCCGATGAACTATGAAATCAAGGACATCCCTGCCGGCATGGAAGCAGATGTTGAAAAATGGCGCGAAAAAATGATCGACCAAGTTGCCGATCAGTATGACGATGTCATGGAAAAATATCTTGAAGGCGAAGAACCCGATATCGACACTATCAAACGTTGTATCCGCAAAGGTACGATTAACCTGGATTTCTTCCCGACTTTCTGCGGTTCGTCTTTCAAAAACAAAGGCGTGCAATTGGTACTTGATGCGGTTATTGACTACCTGCCTTGTCCAACAGAAGTTAAACCACAGCCTGAAGTTGATTTGGAAGGTAACCCAACAGGCACTTTTGCTATCGTTGATGCCGACAAACCGCTACGCGCTTTGGCATTCAAGATTATGGACGACCGTTTTGGCGCGTTAACATTCTTGCGTATCTACTCCGGCAAATTGGAAAAAGGTACTTCGGTACTGAATACTTTCACCGGCAAAACCGAGCGTATCGGCCGTATCGTGGAAATGCATGCCGATGCCCGTAATGAACTTGATTCAGCTCAAGCAGGCGACATCGTTGCGGTATTGGGTATGAAAAACGTTCAAACCGGCCACACACTGTGCGATCCTAAATTCCCTGCAACTTTGGAACCGATGGTCTTCCCTGATCCCGTTATTTCATTAGCGATTTCACCGAAAGACAAAGCAGCTTCCGAAAAAATGGGTATCGCGCTGGGCAAAATGATTCAGGAAGATCCGTCTTTCCACGTTGAAACCGATGAAGACAGCGGCGAAACCATTCTTAAAGGTATGGGCGAACTACATCTTGATATTAAAGTCGACATCTTAAGACGTACTCACGGCGTTGACGTTATCGTCGGTAAACCTCAAGTGGCCTACCGCGAAACCATCACCAAACCGGTTGAAGATGAATACACCCACAAGAAGCAATCAGGTGGTTCAGGCCAATACGGCAAGATCAACTACATTATCGAGCCGGGCGAGCCAGGCAGCGGTTTTGTCTTTGAATCGGCGGTTACCGGCGGTAACGTACCGCGCGAATACTGGCCTGCTGTTGAAAAAGGCTTTAAGAGCATGCTGGATAAAGGCGTTTTGGCCGGCTTCCCTTGCTTGGACTTTAAAGTTATCTTAACCGACGGTGCTTTCCACGCGGTTGACTCATCTGCAATTGCGTTTGAAATTGCTGCGAAAGCGGCTTTCCGTCAATCGATTCCAAAAGCCGGTCCGCAATTGATTGAGCCGATCATGAAAGTTGATACTTTCACACCATCCGATCACGTTGGTGATGTTATTGGCGACCTTAACCGTCGTCGCGGCATGATTAAATCTCAGGATGCGGGTGTAACAGGTGTTCGTATTAAGTCTGACGTACCGTTGAGTGAAATGTTCGGTTACATCGGCGACTTGCGCACCATGACTTCAGGTCGCGGCCAATTCTCCATGGAATTCTCGCACTATATGCCGTGCCCGAAAAACGTGGCGGATGAAGTTATCAAAGAAGTAAACGAACGCAACAAAAAGAAATAAGTTGTAAAAGTACGCCGGGCAGTTCACCTGTCCGGCCTATCTCCCCTCCGCACCAATCTTTCCCTTACTCCTGTAACACCTCTGGAATTGAGAGTCCTTTGAATCTCTTAAGGCTTTCCGCTGCTTTTTATAATGCCCGGCATTTTCAGGTTAATGCATCGCGCCTAAAATACCATCCAATTCCTTTTGAATATTCCCGGTTTGATCATGAGGAACGTCTATCTGAGTAGCTTTATTAATATAAATCAGAACTTACGTGAATTCTCTAGGATTTGATTTGTATATTTTAAGACTGCCCAATAATGCTAATCGCATCCGGAATATTGCGTGACTCTGTTAGCTCAAAATCAGCAACAAATATCATTAAAGCCGAGACGCCATAGCCAACGAGACAAAGCGAAGCCTTGATGAAGCGAGGAAGATGCAGCGATCTGGCGAATATCGAAAAAAAAACGAGGATGGTGCAATAAACACTTGGCCGTGTTACGGGGCTGTTAACCCCAACACAAAAACTTTGCCATACAGCTTTAAAAATAAATTTATTTCCTTCCTGATAAGAAAGGCACAAAAATGACCGGTTCCAGTTTTTCAACTTCATAGCCGTTTTCTGCACGCGTTACTCTCTGTAACCGCTGGCTACTGTCCTTGCCAATCGGAATAATCATCACACCACCAATGGCCATTTGCTGCAACAACATTTCCGGTATTTCGGGCGGTGCAGCCGCAACTAAAACGCCATCATACGGCGCATGATCCGGCCAACCCCAGCCGCCATCGCTGTGCAGGAAACTGACGTTTTTGAGCTTTAAATTCCATAAACGGTCTTTAGCTTTTTTCTGCAACGGCGCAATTCTTTCCACGGAATAGACGTGATCAACCAGTTGCGCCAAAATGGCTGTTTGATAACCGCAGCCGGTACCTATTTCCAACACGTTTGTTAACCGGCCTGATGAAGCCAACAACAATTCCGTCATTTTTGCAACGATATAAGGCTGGGAAATCGTTTGGTTGTAACCGATCGGCAGGGCGGTATCTTCATAAGCCCGGCTGGCTAAAGCCTCATCCATAAAAATATGCCGCGGCGTATTGCGCATAACATCGAGAATTTTATGGTTACTGATCCCCTGATCCATTAACCGCTTGATCATGCGCTCACGGGTTCGCAAAGAGGTCATGCCGATGCCTTGCAGGCTTTGAATCATAAATCATGCTCCTTGGGCAACCACGCCTTTAAATCGTCGATCCGTTCATATCTAGTCAAATCCAGCTGTAACGGCGTAACCGACACAAACCCTGCATTAATCGCGTAAAAATCGGTTCCTGGCCCCGCATCCTGTTCAGCCCCTGGCGGCCCTACCCAATAAATAATACGTCCGCGAGGATCTTCGCTCTTGATGACCGGCTCCGACTTATGGCGCTGACCCAACCGTGTTGCCTGATATCCTTTTAAGTTTTTAACGGCGACATCCGGCACATTGACATTAAGAATCGTATCTTCCGGTAAAGGCTTGTTAACCAATTGCTTCAGCAGCGTTACTGCAACATGTGCAGCGGTTTCAAAATGAACCGGGTTGCTGCCCACCAGCGAAATAGCGACAGCCGGTAAACCTAAAAATCGCCCTTCGGACGCTGCCGCAACAGTACCCGAATAAAGCACATCATCGCCTAAATTGGAACCGTGATTAATCCCGGCAAAAACCATATCCGGCTCATTTTTCAACAAGCCGGTTATCGCCAAATGCACGCAATCGGTAGGCGTGCCGTCGACTTTGATAAAGCCGTTATCCGCCGCATAAGCGCGTAACGGCATTTCCAGCGTTAAAGAATTACTCGCCGCACTGCGATTTCTATCCGGAGCCACTACCGATATTTCAGCGTGCTCACTTAATGCACTGGCTAATGCATTGAGTCCTTCAGCCAAGTACCCGTCATCATTACTTAACAAAATATGCATTATCAATCGCCCTGAAGCGGATTAAGCTATAAAATCGACCATATTAGCAACAATACACAACAAAATCAGCTTCCGTGGCAAAAAAAAACCTTACTCCAGAAGACCGCGATTTATTTCGCCTAACTATCGGCAAAGTTCATGCTGTAAAAAGCGATAAAGTACCATTATCGGAAGTGAACAAACCCAAGCCTTACCCTAAATCGCAGGCCGTTAACGTGGAAGAGCGCTTGAATAGCGCAACCGAATTTGATGTTGAAAAAGTGGGACTCGAAGATTCGCTGAGTTTTACCTCTCCGGGATTACAGCATAATGTTCTAAAAAAACTGCGTAAAGGACAGTTCGGCCTGGATGCGGAAATCGACCTGCATGGACTGAACAGTAATGAAGCAAAACGGCAATTGCTGTATTTTCTGCATGACTGTGTAAAAGACGGTTGCCGATGCGTCCATATCGTCCACGGTAAAGGCTACCGCTCGGCAGACAATCATCCGGTACTAAAAAACAACCTCAACTTATGGCTGAGGCAGCATAAAGACGTTCAGGCCTTTTGCTCCGCACCGCCTAAAGACGGCGGAACCGGAGCGGTTTTCGTGCTGCTTCAGTTGTCTGAAAAATATGATACATAGCAATGCTGCTGTGCTTATGCGCCCTGTCTCATATCGGCAGAGCGGAAAAGGCGTCTAATTCGTCCACAGCCGCAGCTGTCCGGCGTATCAGCTCCAGATTGGAGTCCAAATTCATCATCCCGCCTACCGCAAGCGTGACCACCATTGCCTCAAAAGCATACACAAGATGCGCACGGTAGCGTTGCACCAGCCGAGTATTATCAACATCAACCACTCCATTGTCCGCCAGCGCTTGAGCATATTTGACCAGCAACTCTGCCTCATAAAGTCTTCGTGTTTCTATACTCAAAGCAGTTGATAGAAAATAAGCCACATCGCTGACGCCCTCGCTGATGCGGACAAGTTGCCAATCAAGGAAACCCACCGCCGATCTGTTCTTGTTCCAGAATAAATTACCAGGATGACAGTCGTGATGAACCAGCGTTTTAGGCGCATCGGAAAGAAAACGCATCGCTGCTCGACGATGCTTGGCATAATGAATAGCGGGAACATGCAGAGTGTAAGGTATATGCGTTCCGGCCAGCCGCAAGCCGCGCCTCATTAACGGCACGGCCAAAGCCGTGCCCAGCGCATCTTCCAAGAGCCGAATCGGTCCCGCCAACCAGCGGTATTTAGGGTCGAGATGCACGTTATTCCAAAACCGGGCATGGCTACAGGCAAGCTGCTCAACAACTAAAGTCGCTTGTACAAGTGTCAAGGTATCGCTGGCAGTGCTGGGAATGCCATCGTATTCCGCAACATCGGCAAGCACCAGCGTCGAGCCGCGGCCAAACCGGCTTTGCGCTGCCAGACAAACAGGCTTGCTAAGAGGCACCGACTCCGCTACTTCGTTATAAAAACGAACCTCTGTCTCCAGCAAGCGCGGCAAAGTGGTAATCATCCTTGCCCGCCATGCCAATGACGGCAGTTTTACAAACCACCGGTTCGGCAGAGTTTCCGGGCCGTTATGCTCGACAGCGACGCAAACCCGTGTCGTCGTGCCAATGTCGACATCAAGAACATCCACTTTAGTAACGATAGTGTTGGCATCATGTTTATTAACGATTTGCTGAGCCCAGGAAACCGTTAAGTCGCCTGGATGGCGCACGAGAATGGTTTGCTTCATTTTATTGTTATGGATGACTTTTTGATGCTGTTTGTAGCTGAGTTATCGCTATGATTTTGCACGACGCATTAATAGTGCGGCGGCACTTCCTCAACACTTTCTCCTGCACTACCTTCAACCGACAGGCTTTTAATGCGCTCGTTGAGCATTTGACATGTAGCTTCCAAGCGATCTATCTGTTGCTGCTGCCCGGCAACTATTTTATTCAATTCTTGCAGCAAATCTTCCTGATAAGCGGCTTTTATTTCCAATTCGATGATGCGTTCGTCACTCATAGATGGCTTAGATAACCTTTGAAAATTGTTGTTGTTTTTGCGCCAGGTATTTGTCGAAGACCATGCAGATATTGCGGATCAGCAAGCGGCCTGCGGATAACACTTTGATACCTTCTGCCGACAGCATCAGCAAACCATCGGCTTGCATCGGTGCCAATGCTTCAAGTTCCTTGGCAAAGTAATCGCTAAAGTTAATGCCGAATTGCTGCTCGATAGCGGCGAAGGCCAAATCGAAATGGCAAATCAGTTGGGTGATTACGGCGCGACGCAGTTTGTCGTCATCATCCAGTTCGACGCCTTTAAATACCGGCAATTGTCCTTGACCGATCAGCTGGTCGTATTCGTCCAGCTCTTTGACATTCTGGATATAAGCATCGCCGACCCGGCCGATTGAGGTGATTCCCAAACCCACCAGATCGCAATCCGAATGCGTGGAATAGCCCTGGAAGTTCCGGTACAGATGCCCCTCGCGCTGGGCAACGGCGAGTTCATCATCGGGTTTGGCGAAATGATCCATGCCGATATAGACATAACCGGCTTCGGTCAGCCGTTGCCCCACCATTTGCAAAATAGCCAGCTTGACGTCGGGCGTCGGCATATCGGCATCGTTAATCTGGCGTTGGGTTTTAAACCGTGCCGGCATGTGGGCGTAGTTAAAAATCGAGAAGCGATCCGGCGATACAGCCAATATTTTATCCAGCGTCTTCGCGAAAGTGTCTACCGTTTGCAACGGCAAGCCGTAAATCAAATCGATATTGGTCGAGCGAAAACCTTCGGCTCTGGCCGCTTCTAAAACACTAAATGTCTGCTCTTCGCTTTGCAGGCGGTTGACTGCTTTTTGCACGGCCGGATCGAAATCCTGCAAGCCCAAACTGACCCGGTTGAAGCCCAGTTCGCGCAGTTGTTTGATGGTTTGGTCATTAGTTTCGCGAGGGTCGACTTCGATTGAATATTCGCCCTTGTCGTCATCCCTTAAGTGAAAATGTTCACGGGTTACCGACATCAGAGTAAGCATCTGCTCGTAACTTAAAAAAGTCGGCGTGCCGCCGCCCCAATGCAATTGATTAACGACCCGGTTTGAGTCAAACAAATCGCCTTGCATTGCAATTTCTTTGCACAGGTTCGCCAAGTAAGGTTCGGCATGTTTGCGGTTTTTGGTGACGATTTTATTGCAGGCGCAATAAAAACAGACGGTATCGCAAAACGGAATATGGAAATACAGCGACAGCGGTCCGCCTGCGGCATTGGACTTTGCTATGTGCTGGCGGTATTCAAAATCCCCGAAGCCTTCGTGCAGCTCCAAAGCAGTCGGGTAAGAGGTATAACGCGGACCGGCCTTGTCGTAACGGTTGATCAGGCCCAAATCGAATTTTATAGATTGATCCATCATTTTACTTGGCTGTTGATGACTATTTTGTGGGGCGCTTTATCGGTCAACGATACCTGTTCGATAGTGCCGATCAAGTCGCCGGGCTGTTGCATTGCATCGCCGGATTTGGAAACGCGAGCCAGCAGTTTGACTTGCTCGAAATTCGATAATTTCATGTTGGGCATCATCGCCATCGCATCAGTCAAATTGACAGTTAAAGGCAGTTCGGAGACCTGTTTTTTTACGATAGCCAGCGGCATTTTAGGGCCGGATAGAGCCTGGGCATAAATAAAAACAGTGTCGTTAGGGCCGACGAATTTTTGCAATTCGGGCGCTAGACTCACCTGGACATCGATACTTACGACTGCCGCAGATGGCAGAAATGTCTCTGCCGGTTGGGCACCGGCGCTCCCCGTTTCAGCCGCTTGAGCAGCACCTTCCGGTACCTGAGTCGCAAGCTTTACTAGCAAACCTTGTATTTCTTTCTGAGCATCCGAACCCGCAGGCAATTGCGCTTCAAGTTTTTTCCATAAATCCATTGCGCCGGCAAAATCGCCTGTTTGCGCTTTCGCCATGCCGCCCAGCCATAAACCATTCACGTTATTAGGCTCCATCGCCAACGCTTTGAACACCAGTTCCGCAGGTTTTCCAGCCATTTGTTCATTGTTCGCATAAGCTAAAGCATCGGCATAAAGCAGCATGATTTCAGGTTTATCGCCCATTAACTTATAAGCATGATCAAAAGCTTCGACGGCTTTAGGGTATTGCTGCAAATATTTGTAAGACCTGCCTAACATGGTCCAACCCAAAGCATCGTCCGGCTGTTCTTTTAGGCGCTCGGCCAATCCGCCAACCATATTTCTGATTTGTTCTATTTCAGGCGTTGCCTGATTAGTCGCGACAGGTTGATCGGCTTGGCTTAATAGCTGATAGTTGCCCAACGCCAAATAGAACGATCCGGCCATCAAAGGGATCGCAAAAATCAGTATGGTTGCCATCCACCGGCCTGATGATTGCGAAGCTTCCGCTCCTGCTAACGCCCCTCGCCTACGTCCTGTAGGCGACGTTTTCACTTGGCTCTGTATATCAAGATCGTCGCTTAAAGCCAGTTCAAGCTCGGCCAGTTGTTCGTTATAAAGTTCCTGGCTTAACGCGCCGGCTTGCAGTTGCTCTTTCAATTCTGCCAGCCGCTGCCGGGCAATGGCAATGTTACGCTGGTCCTGGTCGGCCAGCTCAATAGAATGCTTGCGCCACAACGGCGGCAGCACAATCAGGAAAGCGGTCATAATCATTACGCCGGCAATCAGCAAAAATAGCATATTCAAGATTGATCACCTTTTTCCAATAAGCTGCGAATTTTTTGCTGTTTTTCAGCGCTGATTTCAACGGTTGTAGCGATCTTTTTTCGCCGAGTAAACAAAAACACCGCGATCAATCCGATTAACAAGAACACCACCGGGCCTATCCACAGCAGACCGGTTTTGAGCTTAAACGGCGGATTATATAAAACGAAATCGCCGTACCGGTCGGTCATGAATTGGGCAATGTCCTGCTTTGATTTGCCTTGTTGCAGCATTTCGTAGACCTGCCTGCGTAAATCTGCGGCCAGTTCTGCATTGGAATCGGCGATAGTCTGGTTTTGACAAACCAGGCAGCGCAATTCCGCAGTCAGGTTTTCGTAAGCTTCTTGCTGTTCAGGATTGGCAAACTCGCGGTATTCGACACCAGCGCAAGCCATGCCGAACAGCACCAATAATAATAAGATAATAGATAAACGCTTCATTGATTTTCAGCCTGTAATTTGGCGATCAACGGCAGGAAAGTTTGCTGCACATCTTCAGGCGTGACGGGGCCGGTATGTTTGTAGCGGATCACACCTTGTTTGTCGACGACAAAAGTTTCCGGCACCCCGTAAACGCCCCAGTCGATGCCGATGCGTCCGTCCTGGTCCATGATGCTGACATCGTAAGGATTGCCTAATTGCGCCAGCCAGCCTTTGGCGGCTTCCGGGTCGTCCTTGTAATTCAGGCCGACGATAATCGCGGCTTTTTGCTGGGCCAATTGGTTCAGTATCGGATGTTCGGAACGGCACGATGCACACCACGACGCCCAAACATTAAACAGCCAAACTTTGCCTTTTAAATCGGTCTGGGATAATTTTTCTGTCGGAGCTTGAAGCTTCGGCGCGGAGAATGCCGGGGCCGGTTTGTCGATCAACGGCGACGGGATTTCATTCGGATGAAGGTTTAAACCCAGCGCCAGAAATATCGCCAGGACGATAAATAATAGTAACGGAAGGATGTACTTAAGCATTAGGTTAGTTTTCTAAGAAATTTTGTCTTCTGGATAATAGATTTCATTCTTGCTTCTTAGCCGGTGTAATTAATATTTCTTAAATGAGCTTCGGCTATCTTTCCAAGATAGCTTCTAATCGTAGTAAAGAAACGCGGCCAATGTTCTTTATTGTCTTTTCGTAACTCGGCTTTAGCAAGGTTTAACATAGCTTCTTCGATTGTTAGTCCTGCCGAAAGTGTCGCTGCAATTTATTCATTAAGCGCATCCAATGTGGCTTTTCTTAAAGAGTTTAAGTGAGCTGAATTTAAATTGAGTTTTTCGGGATGCAAACAGTTGTTTGCTCTTACTATATCAACTTCGGCATCATGGCAATTATCTTCGTGTACGGATAAACTCCCATCCCTACGGTTCGCTTGAAATAATATCGGGAACGCTGGAATTTTAAGCGGATTTAAAATTTCATCGTCCCAGATCAAATTGCCTTTTAATACATCCGAATGCCTTTCAGCATGTTTCGGGACAAACCGGGTTTCATTATCTATTACGGTGTTTATAGACCCACCATGACAACACCCCAACATATTCTGCCAATCCAATGCCCAATTACGACTTGCATTGTCGATATTGGATTTTTCCGATTTATTAGATTTAGGATGAAAATGCTCAACCCGAAAGTCGTCATTTCCAACACCCAAACCCTGCTTTGTATCAATTTCACAATAGCAACAAAGGTTGCCTTGGTCTAAGTACAATTGATCTTGAACATCTTTGTATCCTTGCTGGCATTCGTTTTTAAATTGCTCCCAGTCGGCACTTGGATTATCAATTTGATATTGCTCAAGCAAAATAGGAACCGCGCCTTTTAAACAGGTTTTCATAATTGCCGCTGATACTCTTTCATACGAATATCGATATCCGCTTTGACAAGTTCAGGCTCATGCCCATGACTCCATTCATCGAGTGACTGGCGGAGCTCCTTTGCCTCTTCCGTATCCCATTTATCTTCATCAACTAAACTAAGATAGCGGTTCAATTTTTGGACTATTTCCAAATGTTGCGCGCGTAATTCAACGCCAAATACTTCTTTTAATACTCGCGAAGCCTCAGCACCTTGAGTGCCTTCCCCTGCTAAATAAACTTGATTGCCATCCAGTATTCTAATTTGATGACTTGGCACTGTTGAAATTACCTGTGGGCTATGCGTGGTAACAATAAATTGGATTTTCGGAAAAGCTTTGGTCAAGCCGCCTAAAATCGTTTGCTGCCACGAGGGATGCAGATGCATATCGACTTCATCGATCATAACTACGCCACGAGCTTCTTTCGCAGCATTCAAACCCAAATGAGGATTTAATTTGAGGCAGCGGTAAGCAATATCGCCAACCATCCCCAATACGTTACGAATACCATCGCTTAACTGCTCTACTTTTAACGTGCCATACTCTTCGTGTTTAAGCACCAAGGACTTTTCATTGCTGACACTGTACTCCAATGTATGCCAGCCTGTTTCCAATAAAATGCTGTTAGTGACTTGTTGAACCACCTGAATAATATTCGACCATACTGAATCCGTTTTTGGTAACAAACTTTTGCCTGACAAGGAACTCTCTGACAATCTAAAATTCTCAGATAATTTAAATTTGTCTTCCATGTAACATTCAAAAATCCAAGTAAACCAGTCAGCAAAATGCTTATAAGAAGAGGATGGATCGAGGCAATCTCTATAGCCAAATAAGCGCATATAAAAATCTGTACTATGTTTTCCTTTTACAATTTTAGCTTTAGTTAATTTTTTTTGATTCCAAAGCCGCCCTGTACCGTAGTAACCGAAAACAGGCAAATCAATATCCGAGCTATCGGGATTTCTAACTTGATCTTGGGCCGAAGAGGCAAGAAAATTTATCAGCTCAGCATATCTGTCATTCCTAGTTTTTGTACGAGGCGCTTCACTTTGACGAAAACGCTTCCATGTTCGCACTTTCATGAATGATTCATAGCCAGATAACTCAAGACCCAAATCACCTTCCAAAGCTATTTCGCAAGGAAGCTGACGTACCATTCCATCATATCGAGCTGTTTGATCACGACGAATAATTGTGGAATCATGCTTTATTCTTAGCATCCGCACGTCATCAATACCAATAGCGTTAGCTGGATCATTAAATGAAGTGTGCGCCAGATCAAAACCACTGACGAACGGCCACAAACCTATCCGAATCGTATCCAAAACAGCCGATTTTCCTTGCCCGTTTTTCGCCACAAGCACGGTCAATTGCTGATCAAGATCAATCGACAATGAGTCAAAACAACGAAAATTATTTATTTGCACGCTTTTTAATTTCATTGCAGCTCTCGCTCTTCATTAAACAAGCATTGTATGTGCAACATCATACCGTTTTAGTTATTCGATAGCGCCGGTCGCAAGCCGCGATCAGGCCGCCCGCCGCCATGAATAGCGCGCCCAACCAAATCCAGCGGATGAACGATTTGTAATAAATCCGAAGACTCCATGCGCCTTTGTCGCCCAGCGGCTCTCCGATCGCGACGAACAAGTCCCGGAACAACCCGGCATCGATAGCAGCTTCGGTCATCGGCATTTTTTGCACTTTGTAGACGCGTTTTTGCGGCTCCAGTTTGGCGACTTGTTTGCCGTCGTGGCTGACGGTCACGAACGCTTGTTCGGCGACATAGTTAGGCCCTTGGGTTTGCTTGACGCCGTGGAATTCGAAAATATAGCCGGACATATCGAGCTTGTCGGCCGGCGCCATGCGCACGTCTTTCTCGATGCTGTAAACGGAGGTCAGGGTAATGCCGACCACAAATACCGCGATGCCCAGATGCGCCACGGTCATGCCGTAAAAACCGGCCGGTACGGTTTGCAGACGTTGCCATGAGAATCCTTGCGGCCCCATACGGTCGACAAAAGACAGTGCGGTTATTGCGACTGTCCACAATGCCAGAGTTAAGCCCAATACCGCGCCCCAGGAATAAAACGGCATCAGTAGCGGAATCAGCAAACCGCCACCAACGCAGGCCAAGATAATCCAGCGCACCCGTAATGCAATCGCGCTGATATTATCTCTTTTCCAGCGCAGCAATACGCCCAAGCCCACGGCAATTGCCAGCGGCGCGGTCAGCGGAATGAATACGGCATTAAAATACGGAGGGCCGACAGAAATCTTGCCCAAGCCCAATGCGTCGATTACCAGTGGATACAATGTGCCGAGCAGGATGCTGGAAGCGGTTACCACCAATAAAACGTTGTTCAGCAATATCACCGACTCTTTGGACACCATTTCAAACGTCGCGCTGCTTTTCACGTAAGGCGCTCTTATCGCATACAACAGCAACGAGCCGCCGACCACGACGGCCAAAAATACCAGGATGAACAAGCCTCGGGCCGGATCGCTGGCAAACGCATGCACCGAAGTCAGCACGCCGGAACGCACCAGGAAGGTACCGAGCAGGCTTAATGAAAACGCAAAAATTGCCAGCAATACTGTCCAGGTTTTAAACACGCCGCGCTTTTCGGTCGCGGCCAACGAATGAATCAATGCGGTGCCGACCAGCCAGGGCATGAACGAAGCATTTTCGACCGGATCCCAAAACCACCAGCCGCCCCAGCCCAGTTCGTAATAAGCCCACCAGCTGCCCAGCGCAATGCCCAGCGTCAAAAACATCCAGGCGATATTGGTCCAGGGTCTTGACCAGCGCGCCCAAGCCGCATCTAAACGGCCTTCGAGCAACGCGGCAATAGCAAAAGCAAACGCCACCGAAAAGCCGACATAACCCATATAAAGCATCGGCGGATGTATCGCCAAGCCCGGATCTTGCAACAAGGGGTTTAAATCGCGTCCTTCCAACGGCGCCGGGAACAGCCGATCAAACGGATTGGAAGTCAGCAATAAAAACAGGATAAAGCCGATAGCGACCAGCCCCATCACGCCTAAAACCCTGGCAACGGTAGTGTCCGGAATATTTCGGCTGAACAATGCGACCAAACCGGTCCAGCAGGATAATATTAATGCCCAAAGCAGTAACGAGCCTTCATGCGCACCCCAGACACCGGAAACCAAATATAGAACCGGTAATGCGGTGTTGGAGTTACTCGCGACATAAGCTACGGAAAAATCGTGGGTTAAAAACGCGTAAGTCAAACAGCCGTATGAAATCGTCATGAATAACAGTTGCCCAAGCGCGGCGCGTCTTGCCAAGGCGATCCACCCGGATATGGCTCTGGAGGCGCCGATAATAGGCACTATTCCTAAAATAACGGCCATGCATAGGGCTAAGATCAGCGAAAAATGTCCGAGTTCTGCAATCATTATTTTTGATGCTCTATGGTTTCAAATGGATTAACAATAGTTAATTGCTGATCGATGATTTGTTGATGTTGCATATCTTCTGAGTATAAAAATCGGCACATTTTCTCTAAAGAAGCAGCAAGAATTAAACTATCGTAATAGGAGTAACGATAAGTTTGAGCTAGATGCAAGGCATGTTCTATTGTGCCCGGTTTAACGGTTATAACCTGAAATGATTCTTGTATTTCATTGAGTACATTAACGATAGCGCTATATTCCAGTCTAAATTTCTTGCGTAATGTATTGCTAAGTTCACTCAATACCTGCGTGCTGATCCACCGATTCTCGCTCACTTCTATTTGCTTTAACGCCGCCTGTTGTTTTTCCGGTTCATCAACAGAATAGAGATAAACCAACACATTCGTATCGAAAAATACGTTAACGCTCATTGGCCTGTTCACGGTCAAAGCGGTAGTTTCGCGTTTTAAGAGCAGCCGCGGTAAATTGAGGCGTTTTCGCTAATGCGTGTTTTTCTTCCGCTTCCAATAAAATAACGTGAACAGTTTTATTTTTCCAAGCCTGATATTGCGGCGGTATTTGAACAATACCATCGTGTGCTTGGGCTTCAAATTCAATAGCATGCATAGTTTATTCTCCGGTTGTTGCCGATGACGTCCGCCTAAAGCGCCTGCTTTTGACGCCCTTCAACTGACGCTGGCTGGTTTTTCAAACTACCTTTCACTTCCGGCGGCATGTAGTTTTCATCATGCTTAGCCAATACTTCTTCGGCGATGAAAACGCCTTGCTCATTTAACTTGCCGTGCGCAACAATACCTTGGCCTTCCCTGAACAAGTCGGGCAGAATGCCCGTATATTCAACGGTCACATCCTTGCTGAAGTCGGTCAGTTTAAAGCGCACCATCAGGCCGTCATTCGGCCGTTCCACAGAACCTTTAATGACCATGCCGCCCAAGCGGAATAAAGTATCTTTCGGCGCTTTGCCTTCCACGACATCGGTCGTGGAGAAAAAGTACATCAAGTTTTCATTGAAAGACTTAAGCGCGAATGCGGTGGCTAAACCGGCGCCAAGCACCATCAGGCCGATTAGTATTAATCGCTGTTTTCTGGCTGGTTTCATGAATTACTGCCGTTTTTGCTTGAGTGTCAAAGAACGCAACAACTGTCGGCGTTGCATGACGGGGATAATGATGTTGGCAAGCAGCACAATTAAAGTCAGGCCGTAAGAAGTCCAGACATAAAAGGCATAACCGCCCATGGCAAAAAATTCCTGCATCGTCATTATTTAGACTCCGAAACCATGTTCTTAACCCATTGCGCATTGCGTTCGCGCAACAACAATTCGGTGCGCGCCCGCTGCAACATCGCGATCAGGTAATAAAATTTAAACGCTATCGCCATCAACAGCAGGGGCACCAACATGCTGACATGAATCGACGGTTTATCCATTTTTGTGACTGTCGGTCCTTGATGCAGCGTATTCCACCATTCGACCGAGTAATGAATAATCGGGATATTGACCACGCCAACCAAAGCCAAAATAGCCACGGCCCTGGAGGCAGTGCGCTTATCATCTATCGCGCCGTACAGCCCGATGACGCCGAGATACAAAAACAGCAATATCAATTCTGACGTTAACCGAGCATCCCAGACCCACCAAGTTCCCCACATCGGCTTGCCCCACAAGGAGCCGGTCACCAACGCGATAAAGGTAAAGCTGGCGCCGATCGGCGCGCTGCTGATAGCGACAATCTCCGCCAGTTTGATACGCCAAACGAGGCCTATTCCACCTGCAACCGCCATAACCATATAAATAAATAGCGACATCCAGGCACTAGGCACATGAATATAAATAATGCGATAGCTATCGCCCTGTTGGTAATCCGCAGGCGCTAAATACAGGCCCCCATATAAACCCGCGGCTGTCAGCAACAAAAAAATAACCACCAGCCATGGCATCAGCCGCTCGGTAAACGCATAAAAATGCGGCGGGGACGCCATGCGGTGAAAGAACCGAACTACGGGAGCAGGAATCAAAAACATAGTCAATCAGGAAAGGTACAAGGAAGGTTTGTTTTAGGCATTACAGTATGAAGGGATCCAACTGCGTTCAATCATATACTCAGGTAACTCATTAAAATCGAAAGCGATGCCGTCTTTAATCATCTGTTCAACGTCAAACAATTGCCTGACTTCAGGAATATCGTTAAAGAACATCGTATAAAAAGGCTTAACCAGCCATTTTGAAACTTTGATGCCTATCGGGCCGACAAAGTTTCTGCGCTGTCCGACATGCGCCACTTCATCAATAGTGATTTCATCCAGCAATTCCTTTAAACGGTCACGCACTTCCGGTTCGTCGGCCAACACATCATCAAACAGGCGATGTAAATGACAGTAAAAAGTCACCCCCATCAATTCGGTGACGAAAGCCGGTGCGTCCATTAAAAAGCCGGGGAGTTTAGGGAACTGTTCGTAGATTTTTTCTTTAACCGGCCCTAACGGCACCCATTCCACTTTATCCAGACCGCAAGTGCGGAGCATTTCGTCAAACAGACGCACATGGCAAAATTCTTCGGCTAAATGCACACGGCTGATTTTATCTTCCACGGTATGCGAATGAGCCATATCGGGTACCGCGTCCCAGGCACCTTTAATGCCCACCCATTCATGCCGGGCAAATTTATAGATGCCGGTCAGCATTAGCGTCATGCGATCCAATGACTTAGGATCATCTTGCATGTCGATATAATTACGGTAAAAAGCATCAGGATCGGCCAGCGGTCGCCGCAATTTAACCGGATTACCTTGAAAGTGCTTTAGTCGATCGCGTTTTTTAGCCAAATCCTTGTCGTCTTCGAATAGCTCGCCGCCATGCTGTTGGGTAAATCCCCAGTAATTGTCAAAATTTTCTTTTCTTTGTTGCAAAGTAGCGGGGGCAAAAACGGACAAATACTTAGCTGATGTCATCATCATTTATTCCAGATCGATAATATGACCGATTATTCTACGAGATATCATCAATTAATACTCATTTTTAATGCTGCGGCCACCGGCAACGGTGCCAACACTAAAGCCATCAATAAAATGGAAATCAGGATATTAATTTGCGCATCGACAGGCAATCCACCGCTCGCCATTTGTACGGCATTTCCGGCAAAAATCAGCACCGGAACATATAACGGCAATACCAGCAACGACAAAATCATGCCGCCCCGACGCAGCCCTACGGTTAGAGCTACGCCAATCGCTCCTATTAAACTTAACACCGGCGTTCCAAGTAGTAGGGTCAGCAATAGAATTCCCAGCGCATGATTGGGCATGCCTAAAAAAACCGCCAGCAGCGGCGCCACAATCAGCAATGGCAAACCTGTTACCAGCCAGTGGGCGATGATTTTACCTAATACCAATACCGAGGTCGGATGCGGGCTTAATAGAATCTGTTCCAATGAACCATCGTCAAAGTCCGAACGGAATAAGCTGTCCAGGGACAACATCGCGGCCAGCAATGCAGAAACCCAGATAATACCCGGTGCAATGGCTTGCAATAAATGCGGTTGCGCGCCGATGCCCAAAGGGAACAGGGTGATGACCAGGATAAAAAACAACAATGGATTAGCTATTTCCGAGCGCCGCCGTAAAGCCAATACTAAATCGCGCCGAATAACGGCAAAAAATGCACGGGATAAGGACATCAGGATAGATTAATACGCAGGACGTCGACATCAGGCAGGTCTATATCATGATGTGACGTGAGAACAATCATTCCGCCGTTAGCGCAATGTTCAGTCATTAAAGTTTCGATTAGGGCAATGCCATGTTTATCTAATGAGGTGAAAGGCTCATCCAGAATCCATAACACATTTTCGGTAATCAACAATCTGGCTAAAGACAGCCGCCTTTTCTGGCCTGCGGATAAAGCCTGAACCAGGACATCGTCATAGCCTGCCAAATGCACTTTGGCTAAAGCCTCATCAATAGAATAGTGGCCGGAACTGCTTAAGGCCAAGGTCATTTTTAAGTTTTCCAGCACAGTCAGTTCTTTTTTAATACCATCCAAATGTCCGACATAAGTCATTTGCGCATAAAACTGACTGTCTTTTACCGCGTCGCCGCACCAAAGAATCGCTCCTGAATCGGGTTCCCGGAATCCGCATAAAATGCGCAATAACGAGGTCTTGCCGCTGCCGTTTTTGCCTTCCAGCAATAAAACCTGCCCGGAAACCAATTCAAAAGCCAGTTGCTCAAACAGCACCCGATCATCGCGTATACAACTTAATTCCGTACCTTCAAACGTATGTGTTGATCTTGTTTGCATTGCTTATTAAGAGACGAGCAAGCGCTGCCGTAAGGTTTCATAAAGCAAAACACCGGTTGCAACCGACAAATTAAGGCTTTCCACCCGCCCCAGCATCGGCAACTTGACCAGCACATCGCATTGCTCCTTGGTCAACCTTCTTAAACCTTTGCCCTCGGCGCCCACGACCAAAGCCAGCGGCACGGTAAAATCGGTTTGATAGGCCGTCTGCGTGGTTTCTCCTGCCGCCCCCATGACCCAAATCCCTTGGTCTTTCAACCAGCGTAAGGTTCTGGACAAATTGGTCACCTGATAAACCGGCACAGTCTCAGCAGCGCCGCTTGCTACTTTGCAGACTGTCGGGGTAATTCCGGTGGCATTATCTTTGGTGATAATCACGCCATGCACGCCGGTAGCGTCGGCGGTTCTAAGGCAGGCGCCGAAATTATGCGGGTCCTGGACGTTATCCAACACCAGGAATAAAGGCGTACCCTGCGACGTTAATACAGCATCTTTTAAGTCGCTTTCCGACAACTCGCCGGGCATTTCGACTTCGATCACTATACCTTGATGATTGTTACCTTCGGCAAAACGGTCCAGTTTTTTCCGGTCGGTTTTTTCGGGTTCTATGCCTAAATCCAATAGATCATTGACCAACTGCGTCAAACGTTTATCTTGTCTCTGGCTGTCAACCCATGCTTTATTGATCTTTTTAGGCGAATAATCTAAAGCGGACTGTACCGAATGTATGCCGTATATTTTGCTTAATTTCATTTTTTACGGCGTCTCTTTTTGGGTTTACTCACCATCGCGTCTTGCTTTTTCGCCAGTTCAAAATCGATTTTCTTTTCATCCAGGTCAACACGGGCAACCCTGACATTGACGCTATCGCCCAAGCGATAATTAGTCCCGGTACGCTCACCTCTTAACTGGTGACTGGTTGCATCGAAATGGAAATAATCCTGAGCCAGATTACTGACATGGACCAAGCCTTCAACATAAATGTCGTTTAGTTCAACAAAAAAGCCGAACGAGGTAACCGCAGAAATAATGCCGGGGAATTCCTCGCCGACCTTATCCATCATATATTCGCATTTGAGCCAGCTCACCACATCGCGAGTGGCGTCATCGGCGCGACGCTCATTCGCTGAGCATTGCTCGCCCAGCACAACCATATCAGGAACGCCATAGTAAAAGCTTTCCACTGATTTATCCTGCAAACAATGCCTGATGGCCCGATGCACCAATAAGTCGGGATAGCGTCGGATAGGCGACGTGAAATGCGCATAAGCTTCCAACGCCAAGCCGAAATGGCCTTTTAACTCAGGACTGTAGACGGCCTGGGACATCGAACGTAACAAAACCGTCTGGATCAAATGCGCATCCGGCCTGTTTTTGATTGACTCGATCAGGTGCATATAGTCCAGCGGCGTCGGTTTGGCGCCTCCGCCTAAGCTCAAGCCCAACTCGCCAAGAAAAGTTTTCAGGTTAAGCAGCTTGTCGGCACTCGGACCGTCGTGTATCCGCAGCAGCTTGGGCATTTTTTTATTATTTAAAAAACGCGCCGCCGCCATGTTCGCGGTGATCATGAACTCTTCAATCAATTTATGCGCATCGTTACGCACCACCGGCACTATCTTTTCGATTTTACGTTCCGTGCCGAAAATGATCCGGGTTTCCTGAGTGTCGAAATCCATTGCGCCCCGCTGCTCGCGGCTTACCCGCATAACCTTGTAAAGCGCGTATAGCTCCTGCAAATGCGGCATCAAAGCTTTATATTTCTCGGCTAGCGTCTTATCGCCATCGACAAGCATAAGTGCAACTTCGGTGTAAGTCAGTCTGGCATGAGAACTCATCACCGCATCGAAAAAGCGCGACCGCGTCACTTGGCCTTGCTCGTTAATAAGCAGCTCGCACACCATGCATAAGCGATCTACCTTAGGATTAAGCGAACACAGGCCATTGGATAAAATTTCCGGCAGCATCGGTATAACCCGTTCCGGAAAATAGACCGATGTACTGCGTTTCTGGGCTTCTTTATCCAATTCCGAATTAATCTGCACATAATGCGAAACATCGGCAATCGCAACCAGCAGCTTCCAACCTTTTGGGGTTTTCTGGCAATAAACGGCATCGTCAAAATCGCGGGCATCTTCGCCATCAATAGTGACTAATGGAGTTTTCCGCAAATCGGTCCGATTTTCTTTTGCCGACTCAGGTACTTCTTCTTTAAGCGATTTAATTTCTTCCAGCAGCTCATCGGGCCATTGGTTAGGCAGCTCATAGGAACGAATCGCCATATCGATTTCCATTCCCGGCGCCATATGCTCGCCCATAACCTCAATGATGCGGCCTATCGGCTGATGAAGCTTAGTCGGTTGTTCGGTAATTTCCGCAACAACAATCTGTCCCTGCTTTGCTTTACCGGCACCGCCTTTTTCAACCAGAATGGTTTGCGCTATATTCTTGTTATCCGGCACCACGTAAGTAAATCCGTCTTCTTTATAAAGCCTTCCTACTACTTGGTGGGTATTTCTCTGAAGAATCTCAACAACCGCCCCTTCCCTGCGACCTTTCTTATCGACTCCGGCAATACGCGCCAACGCCCGGTCATTATGCAGCAAGGGATTCATTTCCCGCGGCGATAAAAATAGGTCGTCCGAGCCATCATCCGGCTTAAGAAAACCAAAACCGTCCGCATGACCGATAATGCGTCCGGCAATTAAATCTTCATTATTAACCAGGCAATATTTCTTGCCCCGGTTAAATAATAATTGCCCATCCCTCTCCATTGCCCGTAGCCGACGGCGCAAGGCCTCCAGCTGATCTTCGCTTTCCAGGGAAAATGCTTCGGCAATTTCTTCGCGGCGCAACGGTTTGCCAGCGTGTTCGATTAATTGAAGAATTAATTCGCGGCTGGGAATAGGGTTCTCATATTTCTCGGCTTCGCGCTGAGCATATGGATCTTTTGTTGAATTAAAATCAACGTCTTTTTTAGACTTCAATGTCATTTAAATAATCAAATAAAAAAGGATGGATATAATAAACATATCTTATATATAGGCTTAGTATATCGATTAGGATTGAAAGAGAAAAGTTTTTGGCTTATATGCAAAAAACCATGCTCCGTTAATTCAAGATAACGCCATCGCGCTAACTCGAAATTATTTAAGTTTAGATAAAAATTTCGCGCTTAATTGACAAAACAAAACAGGGTGGGTATAGTGCGCGCTCACTTTAGCTTTTACAGCTAGCCTCTGCCGAGGTGGTGAAATTGGTAGACACGCCAGCTTCAGGTGCTGGTGGGGGCAACCCCGTGGAGGTTCAAGTCCTCTCCTCGGCACCATTCGATTATATCCCTTTCTTGCTGGTTCTACCCGTTTTTTAGCAAAACTTGAGGAGTAATTTCCTCTGTGCTACACATATCGTTACACAATATGTCAAACAGCCGAGAAATCACGCTCAATGCTTCGCCTCAATATCTCATCAAACGCCGTTAGACCTATTACTACCGACTCGTCGAAACCACCAAATCCTCGATCAAGCCAACCGGCGCTCATCTGGAAAACAAGACGCAGCTCCCATATCTTGATTACCGACCTTAACAACCGCTTAATACAGAAAAAGCGCTCCAACTAGTTGCCACCACTGAATCAAATTATATTCTTCAGACACCTCACCGAAATAATCAGTAACAAGCCAATTGATGACATTAGTAGAAACTCGACCGGACCAGCTATGTCACTGACTGAAAAATAAGTAACAATATGGATTTGAACGAACCTTTGACTAACATAGAGCGGGATACCGTGCATAACGAACAAATTTTTCGGCAATTTGATTCTCTGCCGCCACAATCGCCACGCATCCTGATTGTCGATGATATGCCGGTCAACCTGGGCGTGATGGTCGATAGCCTGAAAAACTGCAACTACCGGCTGGTGACGGCCCAGAACGGTGAAGAGGCCTTGCAACGCGCCGCTTTCGTAAAACCGGACTTGATCCTGCTGGATGTAATGATGCCGGGAATGGACGGTTTTGAGGTCTGCCGCCACTTAAAGAACAATGCCGAGACAGCCGACATACCGGTGATTTTCATGACCGCACTTGCGGAGACCGACCATAAAATCATCGGCTTCAAAGTCGGCGGCGCCGATTACATCACCAAACCCATACAGATTGCCGAAGTCATTGCCAGGGTGGATATGCATCTCAACTTGAGAGCCATGCAGCGGCAATTGCAAGCACAGAACGCGCAATTGCAAAAACATCAGGCAGAATTAGAGCAGCGGGTTTTGCATCGCACCGCCGAACTGAGCGACAGCAACCGCTTGCTACGCGAGGAAATCGAGGCGCGCAAGCGGATTGAAGAGGAACTGATATTAGGCAAGCGTGAATTCCGCACGCTGGCCGATAACTTACCGGACCCGATTTACCGCTATGCCCCGGATGGCCGCCCCCTGTACGCCAACCCTGCGGTAGAGCGCATTAGCAACCGTCCTAAACACTCCTTGTCGAGTAACACGCCGAACGATGCCGACACAGTTATGGAAAGCATACGCCGGGTAGTAGAAACCGGCGAGCAGGTCGAGCTTGAGGCGATGCATATTGACCCGGATGGACACGCGCTTCTTTTTCACAATCGCTACACGCCCGAATTCGGACCGAATGGCGAAATAGTGAGCGTACTGTCCATCAACCATGACATCACCGAGCGCAAACTCATGGAGAGAGTGAGCCAGAGCCATCTTCGTTTCTTTGAAAGCCTGGACCGAGTCAACCGGGCCATACAGGGGGCAAGCGACCTGAACAAAATGATGAGCGATGTCCTTGACGTTGCGCTGGATATCTTTGACTGTGACCGGGCATATCTCTTGTATCCATGCGACCCGGAGGCAGAGTCATGGCAAGTGCCGATGGAACGCACGCGGCCGGAACATCGCGGCCTCTCAGCCTTAGGGCGGACTATGCCTATGGATGAGGGAATCGCGGCGAAGTTTCGCCTCATTTTGGGCAATGACGGCCCAGTACAGCTCAATCAAGGAACCGGGCATCCTCTGCTAGCGAGCTTATCGGAGCGTTTCGGCATCAAATCTTTCTTGTCGATGGCCGTGTATCCGATGATGGATAAGCCCTGGATTTTCGGGATACATCAATGTGATTATGCCCGGATCTGGACGACCGATGAAGAAAAGTTGCTGCAAGAAATCGGCAGGCGTTTGGCGGACGGCTTGACCAGTCAGTTGTCGTATCGGGACGTTAAGGAAAGGGAGCAGAAATTCCGCACCCTGGCGGAAAACTCGCCGGACAACATTGCCCGTTATGACCGGCAAGCCCGCTTGATCTACATGAATCCCAGACTTGAGCAGACACTGCGCATATCGGTCCAGGAAGCACTGGGTAAAACCCCGAAAGAAAAAAAACCTGACGGAGAGCTTGATGAATATCAGGCCAAACTCAAGGCGGTAATCAGGACCGGGCGGAACGACGACCTGGAACTGATCGTACCGGATAATGCCGGCGGCTTACTCTATTACCACATCCACTTCGTAGCCGATCGTGGGTCGGATGGCGAAATTATCGGCGCCTTAGCCATGGGTCGCAATTACACCAAAAAACGCCTGATGGAACTGGAACTCGTCCGGCGCGAACGGGAATACCGGACGCTGGTGGAAAACACGCCGAACATCGTCATCCGCTATGACCGGGACTACCGCCGGACATACGTCAACCGGGCTTACAGGGCATTGATAGGCATCACCGCCGCAGACGCTCTTGGCAAAACCCCGCAAGAACTTTGGCCATTGACCTCGCCCAATGCCCAGGAGTTCACCTGCTTATTGAAGCGCGTCATCGAAACCGGCGCGATGGAACGAAGAAGCGTGGAGCTCAAAGACGATGACGGACTGCTACGCCACTTCGACATGCAGCTGGTGCCGGAGTTGGGCGATAACGACGAAGTAACCAGCGTGCTATCGATTAGCAGCGACATCACCGACATCAAGATTGCCGAGCGACAGCGGGAGGAGACCGGCAAACAAGCGGAACGCCAATTGCGCGAATTCTCTTCCCACCTCCAGTCTGTGCGCGAGAAAGAAAAAACCGGCATCGCGCGCGAGATCCACGACAATCTGGGCGGCACGCTGACAGCGCTCAAAATGGATCTTAACTGGCTAATGGACGAATTGTCCGCGCATGAAGAAGTAAGCTCGCTGCTTAAACATATCGAATCAATGTCGCAATTGCTCGATAATGCAACAGTAGTCACGCGGCAGGTCATCACCAACTTGCGTCCGCCCCTACTTGATGATTTCGGACTGTCGGCGGCGCTTGAATGGCAGGCCGCGCAGTTCCAAAAACGTACCGGTATTCAATGCCGGGTCACCTGCTCCGAAGCTCAGCCCTACACATTAGACAAGACGCAAACGATCAACCTGTTCCGCATCTTCCAGGAGTCCCTGACCAATATCGCCCGGCATTCCGGCGCCTCAAAAGTGGAAGTCGAATTGCAACACAAGAATACAGCGTTTATCCTGACTATCAGCGACAATGGTTGCGGCCTGCCGGAAGAGCACGTCATTTCCCCGACGTCCTATGGCATGATTGGCATGAGCGAGCGTACCGAGCAACTGGGCGGCAGGATTAATTTTTACAGCCCGCCTGGCGGCGGATTCAGCATAACAGTGATGCTGCCGCGGCCTACTGACAACAAAAATGAGGAGGAATCATGATACGCATCCTGATCGTCGACGATCATGACATCGTGCGCCAAGGGTTGAAAAAACTCTTTGAAAAAGCCCAGGGGATGACCATCATTGCCGAGCAGGATAACGGTATCAGCGCGCTGCATTGGCTTCGGCACAACGATTGCGACGTAGTGCTGCTCGATATTTCCATGCCCGGCCTGAGCGGCATCGAAGTGCTCAAACAGCTTCGCGATGAAAAACCGAAATTGCCGATACTTATTTTCAGCAATTACACCGAAGATCAATACGCGATACGCCTGATCAAGGCTGGAGCCTCGGGCTACCTGACCAAGGGCTGTATGTCGGCAGTCATCGTGGAGGCTGTGCGCGACGTAGTGTCCGGCAAAAAATACTTCAGTCAGGAAGTGCTTGAAATGCTCGTCAACGAAGTCAGGATACCGGAAGGCAAGCTTCCGCACGAGACCCTGTCGGATCGTGAATTCAAGGTATTTCGTCTGCTTGTCGCCGGCAAGAGTAACAATGAAATCGCCGCGCACTTGTCCATCAGCAACAAGACCGTCAGCACCCATAAAACCAACTTGCTGGAAAAGATGAATCTCCAGAGTGTGGCGCACTTGGTGCATTATGCCGTACAACATGAGCTTCTCGACTAAACGCCGTTCGATTCATTCCACCGGGAAATCATTAGGCCGGTGTCCCGGCTTCAAAAACCGTGAAAAGCATATTCACCACGAAGAACACGAAGGGTTTGGCCGGCAGGAATGCCGAAACCCAGGCACAGGGAGGCGAAACTTCCTGTTGCTCAAGTACCTGTAAATCCGCCAAGTTACCGTCCATGGCGCTGGATCCGGCAACTGCTCCTGCGTTGCTCTACCTCCTGCATCCATGCAGTCGACCGGCATCCCTGCCGGTATGACGACTCTAAAACACACTTGTGTATAACGACGAGCGCGGAGCATAGGAACTATTTTTGGCGAAATCCTAGGAAAATTCCTACCGCAACCTCGGATATTTACCAATACCAAAACCAGCATCTCCCGATTTATCTTCCATGCCTATATAGGTATAGTCCGCACAGCAAAAATTAAACCATGCCTTTAGCGTGGAATTTAATGTGGATATGGAAATTTCAATATGCAAGAACCGATAAAATTTTATCGAAATAATGCTTGGCCGGCGTTTCCAGTGCTGGCTATCGGCGGACTTGGCTCCTTATGTCTTGCCGTATTCAACCGCTTTTCGATGAGCAGCTTAGGAATAGCGGCCGGTTTGCTCGTCATCTCTGTCGGCTCGTATTTTTGGAGCAGCAAACGCTATCGACTATCGTTGCAAGCAGCCCAGCAGAACTTGCGTGAAAGTTTACAGCAGGAAAATGAGGAAACCATCAAGGCCTTGCAGGAGGCGCACAACGAAACTGTTGTGAGGGTCTGCACCAAGCAAATCGAAACAGAACGCCGGCATATCGGAAAATTAGTGACTGATTTAATGCAACATTTCATCGCATTATCAAAATGCCTTGGCGGGCAGGATGAACCAGAAACAGAACAAGCCTTGGATGCTCGGCTTTCGGTCGAAACACAAATTACCGATTTGGCACAACGTTTCGATACCCTGACCCGGCAGCTTGAACAGCAACCCCCATACAGTGAAAAGCAAGCGCAAGGCTTACCCGGACTGGACGCGCTTTGTCAAAACGTACTACCGATCTGGTCGAGCCAAATCGATATGGCCAGAGTACATACCGAAGAGTCCATTGCCGACTTGGCGCAACGTTTCGATGCCCTGTCCAAGCGCCTCAATGCAGCCGTGACGGCCTCGCAAAATACCGTCGGAGGCGATCACGATACCCATGGAGGCATCGTTGAGCTGTTAAAGGGCAGCCAGCTGGAGCTGGGCACCATTACCCAAGCGCTGGGCGCATCGCTGGAAGAAAAGGAAAAACTGCTGCGTTCGATCGAAGACCTGTCCGGCTTTACCGAGCAACTAGGCAAAATGGCCTGGGAAGTCAGCAGTATTGCCAGCCAAACCAACCTGCTCGCGCTGAATGCCGCGATCCAGGCGGCACGGGCCGGCGATGCCGGACACGGCTTTTCCGTGGTCGCCGATGAAGTGCGGAAATTGTCGCGCTCATCCGGCGATGTCGGCAGGAAGATTACCGAAACCATCGAATCGGTCAACGATGCGATTGAAACCACACTGGCGATCTCGCGGAAATTCTCCCGCCAAGACCAACAGACACTGGACCATGCCGAGCAGGTTATTGCGACGGTATTGTCGCACTTCACCCGCGCCGCCGCCGGCTTATCCAATTCAGCGGAACTGTTGCGCACTGAAAATACCGCGATCAACCATGAAATCTCCGATGTTCTTGTCGATTTGCAGTTCCAGGACCGGGTCAACCAAATCCTGACGCTGGTCTGTAATGACCTGAACAAACTCGAACAGCATCTGGATGCGCTTAAAGACGAACCCAGCGTCGAAGAGTCCCGCTCGGTCAATGTCGAGCAATGGCTTGAAGAACTCAGCATGACTTACACCATGGAAGAGCAGCTTGCGGCGCACCATGGCGCCAAGACCGAGATCACGACCCATCAATCCAACATTACATTTTTTTAATAACCGCTCAGCCATTAAATACAAGGGAACGCAGATGAATAGGACAAGCGCGGAGTGTTTAAGAAAAATCTTATTTAATCATAATGACCAGCGTCGCCTAAAGGCGCCTACCATTGGCATCTGCGTTCCATTTTTCTAACGGTTGAGTTGTTATTTTTTAAGGAATGCACCATGGCCAAAACCATATTGTTTGTAGAAGACTCCGCCTCGGTCAGGCAGGTCATGACCAGCACCCTGACCCGCGAGGGTTACGAGGTAATTCTGGCGTCCGACGGCCAGGAGGCCCTGAACAAACTAGACGGCGCAAGAATACACCTGATCATCAGCGACGTGAACATGCCCAACATGGACGGCCTTAGCTTCGTCAAAAAAGCCAAGCAACTGCCGGCTTACAAATTCACCCCAATCATCATGCTGACTACCGAAACCCAGCAAGAAAAAATGAACGAAGGCAAAGCGGCCGGCGTTAAAGCCTGGATCGTCAAACCGTTCCAGCCGGCGCAATTATTGGCCGCAGTTTCACAGTTGATCCAGGCTTAAACCGAACCCGGCGCAATAACTCAGCCGCGTTCCATTGTATTTGATGATTTAGCCTAAACGACAGGAGCAACTCATGCCGAGCATGAAAAACAAAAAACAGCAGCCCGGCCACATCGCCATCGACGGCGAATTGACCATCTATACCGCGCTAGAGTTGAAAGACACTTTATTGGCCGGACTATCGGCGCATCAAGAATTGGAGTTGGATTTGTCCGGCGTCGGCGAAATCGATGCCGCCGGCCTGCAACTGCTGATCATGATTAAACAGCAGGCGGCGGTATTGAATAAAGTCCTGCGCTTTAGCGGCCACAGCCCGGTCGTGGTCGACCTGCTCGACTTGTCCGGTCTGGCCGGATTCTTCGGCGATCCGCTGCTGATCGTCCGCAAGCCCACGCCTGAAGGAGAATAGCTATGATCCCGAACGAATACCTGCAAACCTTTGTCGTCGAATGCAGAGAACTGCTCGAACAAATGGAAGAAGCCCTGCTCATGGTGGAACAGGCTGAAGAAGATCCCGAAATTATTAACGCGATCTTTCGCGCCGCGCACACCATCAAAGGCTCGGCCGGCATGTTCGGCATCGACTCCATCGTCGCTTTCACCCATGCCGCCGAAAGCGTGCTGGACCGGGTGCGTAGCGGCGACATCGCGATGAGTTCCGCCTTGGCGGCGCTGTTCATCGAAGCGCACGACCATCTGAAAGAACTCGTCGATCATGTGGCCGAAGGCAGCCAGCCCGATCAAGCCAGCGGCAATCAAGGCCAAAGCCTGATCAAACAATTGGAAGCCTATCTGGGCCAGACAGCGGATCAAACCGCCGAAGCCCACGGCAACAGCGACGACGTGCCGGTGCTTCAACACGACAGGGTCGAGCGCGAACACAGCGACAACATCGCCGGCACCGACCTGTGGCATATCTCGTTGCGTTTCGGCCCCGAGGTATTCCGAAACGGCATGGACCCGTTCTCGTTCGTGCGCTGCCTGTCCTCCCTGGGCAGCATCGTCGAACTGGTCACCCTGACCGACGCGATACCGCCCGCCGAGCGGATGGACCCGGAAACCTGCTACCTGGGCTTTGAAATCAGTTTTAGCAGCCAAGCCGACAAAGTCGAGATCGACAATATCTTCAACTTCGTGCGCAGCGATTGCCTAATCCGCATCCTGCCGCCGCGCAGCAAAATCTCCGAATACCAACGCTTGATTGCCGAACTGCCCGAGCAAGACATGCGCCTCGGCGAAATCCTGGTCAAATGCGGCACCCTGACGCCGGAAGAACTGGACGCCATCCTGCACCTGCAAGCCCAACACGGCGATGAGCCGCAACGGCCGATCGGCGAAGTCCTGATCGAACAGCAACTGGTCAGCTCACCGGTCGTCGAAGCCGCGTTGGAAAAACAAAAACAAGTCAAAGACAACAAACATAGCGAAGCCAGCCTGATCCGCGTCGATGCCGAAAAACTCGACGAACTGATCAACCTGGTCGGCGAACTGATCATCGCCGGGGCCGGCACCAACATCATCGCCCGGCGTGCCGGCATGGCCGACTTGATCGAATCGACCGCCACCTTGTCCAGATTGGTTGAAGACGTCCGCGACTCCGCGCTGGCCTTGCGCATGGTGCAAATCGGCGCCACCTTCAACCGCTTCACCCGCGTCGTCCGCGACGTCAGCAAAGAGCTGGGCAAGGACGTCGACCTGGTCATCAGCGGCGCCGACACCGAACTCGACAAAACCGTCGTTGAAAAAATCGGTGACCCATTGACTCACCTGGTGCGCAACTCCATGGACCACGGCATCGAACCTGCCGATGTGCGCCTGGCCCGAGGCAAACCGGCCAAAGGCACGCTCAAGCTAAACGCCTATCACGATGCCGGCAGTATTGTGATCGAAGTCAGCGACGACGGCGGCGGCCTGAACAAAGAAAAAATCCTCAGCAAAGCCATTGAGCGCGGCTTGGTCAACGAAGGCGCGGTGCTGACCGACAAAGAAATCTACAACCTGATCTTCGAAGCCGGATTCAGTACCGCCGACACCGTCAGCAACCTGTCCGGCCGGGGCGTCGGCATGGACGTCGTGCGCAGCAACATCCAGGCCTTGCGCGGAACCGTCGACCTGGACAGCGTCGACGGCCAAGGCAGCACCATCCGCATCCGCCTGCCGCTGACCCTGTCCATCATCAACGGCTTCATGGTCGGCGTCGGCAACGCCGCCTACGTGGTTCCGCTGGACATGGTGGTCGAATGCGTCGAACTCAGGGCTTGGGCCAAAGATGAAGGCGACGGGCAATACCTGAACCTGCGCGGCGAAGTGCTGCCGTACCGGCGGTTGCGCGACCACTTCGATAGCGAAGGCGAGCCGGTGCAACGCGAGAACGTGGTCGTGGTGCGCTACGGCGAGCACAAAGCCGGCTTGGTCGTGGACAGACTGATGGGCGAGTTCCAGACCGTGATCAAGCCGCTGGGCAGACTGTTCAAAAGCGAAAAGAGCATTGGCGGCTTCACGATACTGGGCAGCGGCGAAGTGGCGTTGATTGTCGATGTGCCGGGATTGATGGCGCAGGTCGAGCACGAAAGGGAGACTGGGGGGATTGCATCGTTCCCACGCTCCGGCGTGGGAATGCAGTGAAGCCCGTCCCGAGCCCCGTCGAAGGACTCCGGCGTCCCGCAACGCTGGAGCGTTGCAGACTGAATTCCCACGCCGGAGCGTGGGAACTATAAAAGCCTTATTCCGGCCTACGGGGCTGGGGCCGGACGGGGTTTGCAACCCCGTCCGAAACGTTTGCCGGATGGAGATAGTGCAATAGTTATCGAAAACGGTGGGGACGGGGGTGCAACCCCCGTCCCGCTTGAGAAATTTTGAAATCAACAAGGGGAATAAAAATGTTTAAAAATATGAAAGTCGGGATGCGTCTCGGATTAGGTTTTGGCGTAGTGCTGCTGCTAATGATCGGCATCATTTATAGCGGCATTAACGGCATGTCGGGACAGAATGACAAGCTCGACGAAATCGTTAATCAGAATGTCTATAAAACCGCGTTAAGCAATACCATGTCGGAGAATGTTCACATCGTTTCGCGATTGTTACGCAACGTTATTTTAGTAACAGACGAAGCGGGTATGCAGGCGGAACAGGAGAAAATGGACAAGGCGCGAGCGGCTTATAACAAAGCCCGTGAGGACTTGGAAAAGACCCCGGCCAGTGAAAAAGGCAAGGCAATCCGGAAAGCTATCGACGAAGCGGCTGCGAATGCTCGTGAAGTGAACAATAAGATCTTTGAATTGGGGAGGGCAAACAAAGCGGCTGAAGCCACTGAGTTGCTGCTCACCAAGGCTGCTCCGTTGGTGAATAAATGGCAGGAAGCCCTTAATGACAACCAGGAGCTTCAGGCCGAGAACAACAGCGATGATGCCAAGGCGGCATTAGAGGCTTATAACGCGTCACGTAACCTGATGTTCATCTTGGGCGGGATAGCCATTTTTATGGGTGTGGGCATCGCCTTTTGGGTGACGCGCTCCATCACCTTGCCGTTGAATATAGCCATGGATGCCGCGCAAAAAATTGCCGAAGGCGACCTGAGCGCTAATATCCAGGTCACCAGTACCGATGAAACCGGCCAGTTGCTGGCTGCGATGAAAACGATGCAGACCAACCTGACCCAGATTGTCACGGAAATCAAGAACATCGTCGGCGCCGCCAACAAGGGCGATTTCAGCACCAAGATGGACCTGAACGGCAAGGCGGGCTACACCAAGGAACTGTCCGAACAGCTCAATCAACTATCCGACACCGTCGATATCGCCTTCAAGGACACTATCCGCGTAGCGCAAGCCTTGGCGCAAGGCGATCTGAGCCAGAAAGTCACCCGCGATTACCAGGGCGCATTCGACCAGGTCAAGCAAAGCGTCAACACCACCGCCGACTCCCTGACCGGCATCGTCCACGAAATCAAGAGCATCGTCGAGGCCGCCAATAAAGGCGACTTCAGCATTAAGATGAACTTGAACGGCAAGGCCGGCTACACCAAGGAACTGTCGGACCTGCTCAACCAGCTGTCCGACACCGTCGACACCGCTTTCAATGACACCATCCGCGTGGCGCAAGCCCTGGCCCAAGGCGACCTGAGCCAGAAAGTCACCCGCGATTACCAAGGCGCATTTAACCAAGTCAAGCAAAGCGTCAACACCACCGCCGATTCCCTGACCAACATTGTCGCCGAAATCAAGACCATCGTTGAATTCGCCAACAAAGGCGATTTCGGCACCAAGATGAACCTGAACGGCAAGGCGGGTTACACCAAGGAATTGTCGCTCTTGCTGAACCAACTGTCCGACACCGTCGATATAGCCTTCAAGGATACCATCCACGTATCGCAAGCCTTGGAACGAGGCGACTTGACCCAGACCGTCACCCGCGACTATCAGGGCGCTTTCGACCAAGTCAAGCAAAGCCTTAACAATACCGTCGCCAAGCTGTCGCAAGTGATCGGCGAAGTCAACAGCGCCGCCGCCAACATTGCCGGGGCCAGCGAGGAAGTCAGCGCCACCGCTCAAAGCATGAGCCAAGCCTCTTCCGAACAGGCCGCCAGCGTCGAGGAAACCAGCGCTTCGGTCGAGCAGATGTCGGCGTCGATCAACCAGAACACCGAAAACGCCAAAGTCACCGACGGTATGGCGACCCAGGCCAGCACTGAAGCGGTGCAAGGCGGCGAAGCGGTTAAAGAGACGGTTAGCGCAATGAAGAGCATCGCCGGAAAAATCGGCATCATCGACGACATTGCTTACCAAACCAACTTGCTGGCTTTAAATGCGGCGATTGAAGCGGCTCGCGCCGGCGAACACGGCCGGGGTTTTGCGGTGGTCGCCGCCGAAGTACGCAAACTGGCCGAACGTAGCCAGATCGCCGCGCAGGAAATCGGCGAACTGGCCGGCAGCAGTGTCGAAATGGCGGAAAGCGCCGGTAAGCTGCTCGATACCATCGTGCCTTCGATCAAGAAAACATCCGACTTGGTGCAGGAAATCGCGGCGGCCTCCGAAGAGCAATCGGCAGGTGCAGGCCAAATCAATGCTGCGATGGATCAGCTGAACAAAATCACCCAGCAAAATGCCAGTTCATCGGAAGAATTGGCGGCCACGTCGGAAGAGATGAGCGGACAGGCCATGCAACTACAGGAGCTGATGGCGTTCTTTACCGTGGCCGGTTTCTCCGGTGCGGCGGCCAAGGCCAAGCCTGTCAAAGCTGCCGCCAAAAAAACGGTGACGGACAAACATGTGCCTAACGAAGCCGAATTCGTCAAGTTTTAGGAGGCGGATATGAAGACAATCACAAAAACTGCACAGACGCTGCCGGCCATGAGCGGCAGTCAGGAAGTGGATGAGGAACAGCAGCAATACCTGACCTTTATGTTGAGCGGTGAAACCTATGCGATCAGCATCCTGCGCATCAAGGAGATTATTCAATACGGCCAGTTGACTGAAGTGCCGCGGATGCCGGGCTTCATCCGCGGCGTCATCAACTTGAGGGGAGCGGTGGTGCCGGTCATCGATTTGAGCGCGCGTTTCGGCAAACAAGCCACGGCAATAGGTCGGCGCAACTGCATCATTATCATTGAAGTGGCGATAGGGGAAGAAAGCCAAAGCGTCGGCGTGATGGTGGATGCGGTGAATGCAGTATTGGAAATTCCGGCTAGCGAGATTGAACCGGCGCCGACTTTCGGCGCCAACATCCGCGCCGATTTTATTGCCGGCATGGGCAAGATCAACGGCAAGTTTGTGATCATCCTGAATATTCAGCATGTGCTGTCGATGGATGACATGGAGGCCTTGGTTTCGATGGAGGCTTCATCGGCGGCTGCGGCTGACGATTTGGTGCAGGTTGGGGGATTGTAGGGCAGCGCAAAGCCTGCTTAGCGTAAGAGAAACGCTTATCCACTCTACGACTGGAGCCGGACGGAGAGTGCAACTCCCGTCCCGCTCGGAGGCTTGCAGCGTTCTGGAGCCGGACGGGGTTTGCAACCCCGTCCGAAACGTTTACTGAATGGAGGTGTTATTTGCCGAAAGCGCCTACCGTTGTACGGCAAAAAGTCCGGAATGCCTTACCTGTGGGACTAAACAATTTAATCAAGGAGATATATGTTTAATAACATGAAATTAGGTGTACGCATCGGTTTAGGCTTCATGACCGCCGTGTTTTTCCTGATTGTCACCGGAGTATATGGCGTAAACAGCTTAAAAGCGGCCAATCGGGGATTGAAGACGGTCTATGAAGACCGGGTGGTGCCGTTAAAAGGACTCAAAGCCGTCGCGGATGCTTATGCCGTAAATATGATTGACGCTGTCAATAAAACCAATGCCGGGTTGATGATGGCTGAGGACGCATTAAAAAGTATTCAAGATGCCGAGCGGTTAATTAGGACAGAATGGAATGCTTATATGGCCACGGAGTTAACGGCCGAGGAAAAACAACTGGCGCGCGAAGCCGAACAGCTGTTCCTGGCGGCTAACCACGATATGCAACGCCTGGAATCGGCATTAAAAGGAAAGACCGGAAATATTAGAGGGCAACTGACAGAGTTCGATGGGCCGTTGTATGCGAATATCGATCCTATCGGCGGCAAGATCGCCGAGTTGATTGAATTACAGCTCAGAGTGGCTGAACAAGTCTATACAGAGGCATCCGCGGAATACCGCGATACGCTACAGCTGACTATTGCCATGGTCTTGATCGCCATTGCCGTGTCCGCATCGTTCGGTTTCATGATTACCCGCGCCGTGATACGCCAACTGGGCGGCGAGCCGGATGCGGCCGCGGACATCGCCAGCAAGATTGCCGCGGGCGACCTTACCAGCAAAATCGATATTAAATCCGGCGATACCAGCAGCGTGCTGGCGGCCATGAAAACCATGAACGACACGATCAAAATGCTGCTGGCGGAAATGGATCGCATGTCCTGCGAACATGACAAAGGCGATATCGATGTCGCTGTCGACAGTCAAAAATTCCAAGGCAGTTTCCAAACCATGGCTCAAGGCGTCAATGATATGGTCGGCGGGCATATCGCCGTCAACAAAAAAGCCATGGCGGTATTTAAAGCGTTCGGCGAAGGCAATTTCGATGCGCCGATGGAAAAACTTCCCGGTAAAAAAATCTTCATCAATGACGCTATCGAACTGGTGCGCAACAACCTGAAAGCGGTCATGGCCGACACCGACAGCCTGATTAAAGCCGCCGCCGAAGGCCGGCTCGATGCGCGTGCCGATGCATCCGGACATCGGGGCGATTTCCGTAAGCTGGTGCAAGGCATCAACGATACGATTAGCAACATCGCCGAGCCGATGAAAGTCACTTCCAGCTACGTGGACCGGATTGCCAAAGGCATCATCCCTGCCCCAATCGCCACCGATTACACCGGCGAATACCTGGTCATCCGCAACAATCTCAACGGCTTGGTCAAGATGATGAGCGACCTGCTGGCCGAGACCGACACTTTAATCCAGGGTGCGGCAAACGGCGAACTGGACAAGCGCGCCAACGCCGGCCTGTTCCAGGGCGGCTGGAACGAACTGGTTACCGGCGTGAACCAAATCATGGACGGCATTGTCCTGCCGGTCAACGAAACGGTTGCCGTACTCAAACAAATGGAACGGGGCGATCTGACCAAAACCGTCAACGGTAACTACAAGGGCCAACTCAAGGATTTCAAGGACACCGTCAACAATACCGTCGCCAAGCTGTCGCAAGTGATCGGCGAAGTCAACAGCGCCGCGGCCAACATTGCCGGCGCCAGCGAGGAAGTCAGCGCCACCGCTCAAAGCATGAGCCAAGCTTCTTCCGAACAGGCCGCCAGCGTCGAGGAAACCGGCACGTCGGTCGAACAGATGTCGGCGTCGATCAACCAAAACAGCGAAAACGCGAAAGTCACCGACGGCATGGCTATCAAGGCCAGCAGCGAAGCGGTACAAGGCGGCGAAGCGGTCAGGGAAACGGTCAGCGCAATGAAGAGCATCGCCGGCAAGATCGGCATCATCGACGACATCGCCTATCAAACCAACTTGTTGGCCTTGAATGCGGCCATTGAAGCGGCTCGGGCCGGCGAGCACGGCCGGGGTTTTGCGGTGGTCGCCGCCGAAGTGCGGAAACTGGCCGAACGCAGCCAAATCGCGGCCCAGGAAATCGGCGAACTGGCCTCCGGCAGCGTCGGGACGGCCGAAAGCGCCGGCAAGTTGCTCGATACCATCGTACTGTCGATCAAGAAGACCTCCGATCTGGTCCAGGAAATCGCCGCCGCGTCCGAAGAGCAATCGGCAGGCGCCAACCAAATCAATACGGCGATGGACCGGCTGAGCACCATCACCCAGCAAAATGCCGGTTCAGCGGAAGAGTTGGCGGCCACGTCGGAAGAGATGAGCGGACAGGCCATGCAACTACAAGAGTTGATGGCTTTCTTTAATCTGACGAAGTTGGCAGTCACGGTAAACGTTTAATGACACAATTGGAGACTTAGGACTGTGTACGAAATAACGTGGATACGTTGCTAATAGCCGGAGTGCAGGCTTTTCTAATTTATCGGAGGGACCAAATAATGAAGATGACCGTGACTGGAAAGATGATTTTACTCGTAGCGACTGCCATTCTGGGAATGCTGGGCCAGGCTTGGCTCGGCCAGAACAGGATGGATGCGGTGTATGAAAAAACCAATTTCGCTAATGTCGGCAGTATTCCGGCAATTATTACTGTGGGCACGGCTGCCGAGCAGTTCGGCCATCTGCGCGTTCGCCCGTACCGTCATGTACTGAATGCCGATGCCGCCGAAATGACAAAGATCGAAACCACGATCAAGGCTGGACGGGAAGACACTCTCAAAGCATTGAAAGAATACGAGGGCATGGTTACGGACGATGAGGACCGGCGGTTGCTGGCCGAGGATTACGCCGCTTTTGACACCTATTTTAAAGGGGTGGAAGCCGCTCTGGCACTTTCCCGCCAGGGGAAAAAAGATCAGGCCCGGGATTTTCTGGTACAAACCAGGCCGCAGGATCAACGGGTATACGCCGCGTTTGACGCCCACATGGCATACAACATCAAGCTGGCGAAGCAGGGAGCGGTGGAAGCGGCCGCCGCCAGGGCCAATGCGAACTTAATGTCCGGCATTATGGTAGCCATCGTCCTCATGTTGACTGCGTCGATAGGCTGGATCATTACCCGCAACCTGCTGCGCCAGCTGGGCGGCGAACCGGATTTCGTCGCCCAACTGGCCAACAAAGTCGCCATCGGCGATCTCAGTACCGAAATCAAGCTCAAAGACGGCGATACCGGCAGCGTCATGGCGGCGATGAAAAATATGACGCTGGCTATCCAAAAGCTGGTCACCGATGTCGACAGGCTATCGGTGACCGCTGTCGACGGCTATTTACAAACGCGTGCCGACGCCACTCAACATCAGGGAGATTTCAGGAATATTGTGAATGGCGTGAACGATATATTGGACGCTTTGGTCGGTTACCTTGACTTGATGCCGATACCCGCCTTGATTATCGATAAGGAATTCAATATTCGCTATATGAACAAACTGGGCATCAAGCTGTGCAATACCTCGCAGGAAATGCTGTCCGGCCGGAAATGTTCCGACTACTTCAAGACGGACGATTGCAATACCAGCCGCTGCGCTTGCGACCGGGCAGTAAAAACCGGAATCGTCAGCGAATCGCAAACCGTTGCCCACCCCGGCCGGCTTGAGTTGGACATCAGTTACATCGGAACCCCGGTCAAAAACCGCCAGGGCGATATTATCGGGGCCTTCGAGGTCGTTATTGACCAGACCGAAATCATAAAGGCCCGGCGCGTTGCCGATAAAATAGCTGGCTATCAGGAAAAGGAAGTCGCAAAGATACAAGCCGCGCTAACCAAAATCTCCCAAGGAGATATGGCGATCAGTGTTGAGGTGGCAAAATCGGACCAGGATACTCAAAAGGCCAGTGAAACGTTTGCCATCATAGGCGACGCCACCAACAAAGTCGCCGAGTCCGTCCGCAACCTGGTCACCGATGCCAACCTGTTGTCCGAAGCGGCGATTGACGGTCGTTTGGAAACCCGTGCCGACGCCGGCAAACACCAAGGCGATTTCCGCAAAATTATCGAAGGCGTCAACGCTACCCTTGACGGCATCACTCTGCCCGTCAGCGAAGCGGTTGCCGTACTCAAACAAATGGAACAGGGCAACCTCACGCTTACCGTCAACGGCGATTACAAGGGCCGGCTCAAGGACTTTAAGGACGCCGTCAACAACACGATACACAAACTCTCGCAAGTCATCGGCGAAGTGAATGGCGCCGCTGTCAATATCGCCTCGGCCAGCGAGGAAGTCTCATCGACCGCGCTGAGCATGTCGCAAGCCACCGGCGAACAAGCCTCATCGGTGGAAGAAACCAGCGCTTCGGTCGAACAGATGTCGGCGTCGATCAACCGGAACACCGAGAACGCCAAAGTCACCGACACGATGGCTATCAAAGTCAGCAGCGAAGCGGTGCAAGGCGGTGCAGCGGTTAAACAGACGGTCAGTGCGATGAAGAGCATTGCCGGCAAAATCGGCATCATTGACGAGATTGCTTACCAAACCAATTTGCTGGCTTTGAACGCGGCGATTGAAGCGGCCCGTGCCGGTGCGCATGGCCGGGGCTTTGCGGTGGTCGCCGCCGAAGTGCGGAAACTGGCCGAACGCAGCCAGGTCGCGGCCCAGGAAATCGGCGAACTGGCTTCGGGCAGTGTCGAGATGGCGGAAAGCGCCGGTAAGCTGCTCGATACCATCGTGCCTTCGATCAAGAAGACCTCAGATCTGGTTCAGGAAATTGCTGTGGCCTCTGAAGAGCAATCGGTAGGCGTAGGCCAGATCGATAAAGCAATGGATCAGTTAAACACTATTACTCAGCAGAATGCCGGTTCCGCGGAACAGTTGGCCTCGACTTCGAAAGAGATGAGCGAACAGGCGGTGCAACTACAGATGCTTATGGAATTTTTTACTGTAGGTGCGCCGCAGGATGATATTGACGATGAGATTTCTTAAAGTGCCGGCATGGGCTGTTATGCCTGGCATTAAATATCGAAAGGCCCTTGTATCTACACAAGTGCTAGCCCCTTCTCTGGGGCCGGACGGGGTTTGCAACCCCGTCCGAAACGTTTGCCGGATGGAGATATTGCAATAGTTATCGAAAACGCTGGGGACGGGAGTGCAACTCCCGTCCCGCCCAGAGGCTACCACGGCAATTTCAGCGTTAGACAATACCGGGTCTTGCGAAAACAGATACGCAAACAGGAGCCGTAGAGTGAAGCGATAAAACCGATTGCGATGCGCCATTAAGTTAAGCCATTCGTGGAATCCCCCTTCGACGCCGCCCCTGTCGATCCATGAATGGCTTAACTTAATAGCGCGGCTTTCCGGCATGTTTTACCTCGTTCTCGCACCGTTGCGCCGTACAAAGCCTTAGCGTGGAACCAAAGAAAAATCAGCTAAATAAAATAAATGAGACGGAAGAAATGACTGCATACGCAATGAGTAAACCCAACCTCGCTACAGTGGTGTTGGAAGAAAAAGAATTCGCCCTGTTTCGCGACTTGATCTACCGCATCGCCGGTATCAGCATGGCGCCCGCAAAAAAACCATTGGTGACCAGCCGGCTGGCGAAACGGCTTAAGCACTACGGGCTGGAAAGTTACGGCGAGTATTTTCAAATGATTACTGCGGCTAACGGAACAACGGAACTGCAAATGGCGGTGGACTTACTCACTACCAACGAAACGCATTTCTTCCGGGAGCCTAAACATTTCGATTTTCTGCGTCAGCGCATTTTACCGGAGCGGAAACCGGGAAAAACCTTGCGCATTTGGAGCGCAGCCTGCTCCAGCGGCGAGGAACCCTACAGTATTGCGATGCTGTTGGATGAGGTATTGGGCTGTGCGCCGTGGGAAATCGTTGCCTCCGACCTGAGTACGCAGGTGCTGGAAAAGGCGCGCACCGGTGTTTACCCGATGGAGCGGATGCCCGAGATTCCCCGGCATTATTTGTCGGACTATTGTCTTAAAGGCACCGGCACTCAGGAAGGAACCTTGCTTATCGAACGGAAGCTGCGGGAACGCGTGCAGTTCATGCAGCATAACCTCACCGAAACGCCGCCGCGGCAAGCCGAATTCGATGCGATATTCCTGCGCAACGTGATGATCTATTTCGACCAGGACACCAAACGGCAGGTTGTATCGCGCCTGCTGCCGCTGCTGCGCCCCGGAGGCTATTTCCTGATCGGCCATTCCGAAACCTTGAACGGCATTAACGAAAACCTACGGCAGGTGCAGCCTGCCGTTTACATGAAGCCATCGAATGATTAAGCCGGCAAATCCTGTTGAGGTATTTCTTCAGCCCGGCGACCATTGCTTCGCCGATCGGGGCTGCCGCATCGGCGCGCTAATGGGGGCATGTGTGTCGATGACTTTCTGGCATCCCGGACTGTTGGTAGGAGGAATGTGCCATTACATGTTGCCGGAGCGCGAGCGAGAACGAAGAACCGGCAATTGGCCTACTCCGAACGGACGTTATGCCGATGAGGCGATTGCCCTGATGCGAAGAAAGATGGATGTTATTGGGACTCCCCATAAGGAATATCAAGTCAAGCTATTCGGCGGCAATAGCTTTCCCCGGACGCATAAAAATATCAGCCCGCAGATTGGCCTCCTAAATGCGCAAGCTGCGCGGCGGCTTACCAAACAACAGGGTTTCACCTGCGTGGATGAGCATCTGGGCGACATCGGATATATCAGCATAATGTTTGATGTATGGAGCGGCGAGGTTTGGGTTAAGCACAGTAATGGGTTGCCCATAACCCCGCGCAAATGGATGAACAGGAGCTTCAGGTGACGCTAAGCTATTGATCGTATGATTCTACGGCTGTTGACCGCCGCGCTGTCGAAGATCCGCGCATTAACGCGATCGGCGGTCTAAGAGACTAATTAATAAAAGTTTGTAACTACTCAGCGGTATGACGTAATGGTACTGAGTAGGAGCGGGCCATGCCCGCGATGGATGTACTAAAGCCCTCTCATCGCGGGCATGGCCCGCTCCTACACCGGTTAACTAATGGGATTGGGTCATAACGCTGAGTAGTTACTAAAAGTTTTTAAACGCTATGGTGGTTAATATGAAACGAAACCCAATCATTGATACGGACAGTCGAGATAAATTATTAGAGCATAAACAACGCGTGGCTTTTCATGAAGCCGGACATGCGGCGGGTATTCACTTAAATAACAAAGCCCGGCAACTGCCGCCGGTTTTCTTTAAGATTGTTTTTAAGGACATGGACGGAATAAGCGAGGCAGATCCCGCCGGCTATGACGAATGTATCGCCAGCATCGAAGGCGGCCGGTTAATTGACAGTTTGCCCACGACTGCTGAGGGTCATCCGGCTTTTGAGGCGGATGTGATTAACCTGCTGATCGGACCGCTAACTGAAGCCAAATATGTCGCTGAAACGGATGGTGAGCTGTTTAATCATAAGCTGGTCAATCTGAACGCATTAGACAGTTACGGAGGCCGTTTCGATCTGTCGTTGGTGAATGACTATTTGCAAAGTTACTCTGCCGATAAACAACAAAAAGACAAAAAATTGACTGAGTTGTTTAATGCTGCATTTAACTTTATAAATAATGACACGAACTGGGCGGCAATCACCAAGCTGGCCGAGTACATTCTTGGCAGTAATAAAAATACTATTTCTTGTGAAGAAATCTTTTCAACGCTTGATCAGTCGGTAGATCATTTTCAGCAACGGCAGTCTATGGCAGGGCTTTATCCTAAAAATCGCAGTTAGCCCACGAAAACGGCTAAAGAAAGCCTATTTATGATGAGCTCGGCCTTGCATTCATGCGGTCATACTCCCCCCATCGCCTACATCGCTGTAGGCGACGCTTCCCGGCAATCGAAGCCAAACATTTCGGCAATAATACCCGTCCAACCGGCAATCCATTGCCACTTTCCAGCGCCGACTTTATGGCACCATGCAAGATAAAACCAAAAATAATGCAATAAGCCATTGATTATAATTATTTTTATATAAAATGGCATGCGATTCGCTTTGGTTACTGCAACATAGCCACCTAATCCAAGAGGAAGCAATCATGGCCAATAAATCAGCAAACTTAGCGGTTATCAGCAATAACACTTTTGAAGCGACAAAGGCGATTAACCTCGATAATTACGACATCAGCAGCGCCTTGCAGACGACTTTGGAATTCAATGAACTAATCGCTATTTTCAGCAGCAAAATCGCCAGTAAAATTCCTCATAGCGCTTTTGTTTATACCAATGCGGAATTCGGACTGGAAGTAAAAAGCGGGGTTTTTACCCGGCATTCCTGTAATTACGCCCTTAAAGTCGAACAACAACAACTGGGCGAATTAAAGCTGACGCGTAACTATAGATTCAGCGAATCCGATCTCCAACTACTGGAATCGTTACTTTGCTGTTTAATTTATCCGTTGAAAAACGCAACTTTATTTCATCAAGCTTTAAAAATGGCTTATACGGATCCACTGACCCAAGCCCATAACAGAGCTTCGTTTGCCGATTCGATTAAACGGGAGATGAGCCTTGCCGCACGCAACAACAAAAATTTATCGCTCATTTTCTTTGATATTGACCATTTTAAAGCCATCAACGATACCTACGGCCATGACTGCGGCGACACCACGCTGGCCTTTGCCGCCAAATGGATCAAAGAAAACTTAAGGGACAGCGATATTATTTTCCGCTATGGCGGCGAAGAATTTGTGATTTTGTTAAGCGACACGGACGCCAGCGGCGCCGAATTATTGGCGGAACGGATTCGCTCCTCGATTGAGCACCACACAATAGCCTATGGCATGGAAACCATTAAGATCACTGCAAGCTTGGGTGTTAGCACCTTACGCACTGACGATACGATCGAGTCTTTCGTCAAGCGTGCCGATGAAGCGATGTATACCGCCAAAAACAATGGCAGAAACCAAGTTGCCTTGGCTGAATAAATCAACGGTAAAGGTATCGGGCCGCCTCGGCAATTGCTCCTGCATCCATGCAGCGGTAAAGCGCCGGCAGGCAAACCCGGCCGGAACCGTTAACGTTTTCCGGACTTATGAGGCTTAAATTCCTGCTTGGCGGTAGTTGCCGGTTTTTCAGGCGCCATACCGGCAAATTCAAACAGCAATTCCAGCTCTTTCTCGGTTAGTTCATAAAATGAACAAGCTTTCAAACGCTCCGGCAACACCACAGGCCCATAACGCACCCGCATTAATCGGCTGACGGTAACTTCCTGAGATTCCCACAAACGCCTGACCAGTCTGTTACGGCCTTCGGCAACGATAACGTTGTACCATTTATTGGCGCCTTCGCCACCGAAGAATTTAATATCGTCAAATTTGGCTTTGCCGTCTTCAAGTTCAACCCCCTGCTTGAGCTTCGCGATGGTCGCCTCTGACACCTCGCCCAAAATACGCACCGCATATTCACGTTCCACTTGTGTCGACGGGTGCATCAAACGGTTCGCCAACTCACCATTATTAGTGACCAGCAATAATCCCGAGGTATTGATATCCAAACGGCCGACAGCTATCCAGCGGCTGACCGCCAGTTTCGGCAGCTGGGTAAACACCACCGGCCGGCCTTCCGGGTCGCGGCGCGTAACCACTTCGCCGACAGGCTTGTGATAAAGCAGCACTCGGGTGGGCTGCTCGACAAACTTTTCCCAATGGACAACCCGGTCATTGATCTGTAAATAATCCCCTTCTTTCAGCCGGTCGCCCAAACCGACAGGTTTACCGTTAATTTTTAACCGCCCTTCATCTATCCAGCGCTCAATTTCCCTTCGGGAGCCGACGCCGCCGCGCGCCAACACTTTTTGGATACGCTCGCCTTCGACAGACTGATTCGCAGCAATTTTTTTCGGCGTTTTAGCGGCCTTGCTTTCAACTTGCTGCTTCGGCGGCCTGCCCGGTTGTTTCGCGGAGCTGTTCGACGGTTGTTTGACTGATCTGTTCGGTTGTTTCTTGCTCTTCACTCTTTACCTGCATGGGTTGTTGCGGATCATCGACGACTGACATACCGAGATCCTGAATCTCTTGCAATGTCGGCAGTTCATTTAACGATGTAATATTAAAATAATCCAGAAATTGTTTGGTCGTGCCGTATAAAGCCGGCCTGCCCGGCACCTCTTTGTGCGCCACTACCCGAATCCACTCCCGTTCAAGTAATGTGTGAATAATGTTTGAGCTGACGCTCACCCCTCGAATATCCTCAATATCTCCGCGCGTTGCCGGTTGACGATAGGCGATAATAGCCAGCGTCTCCAGCAATGCCCGCGAATATTTGGGCGGCTTTTCTTCAAACAGCCGTGATACCCAACGCGACAGTTCCTTCCTTACCTGAAAACGATAACCGCTGGCGACCTGTTTTAATTCAACCGGCCTGAACCTGTAATCCTCAATGATCGCTTCGATTGCCGCCTGTATTTCCTGTATTTCCGGCTGCTCAATTTCAGGAAAAACCTGCTGCACCTGTTTACAGGTCATAGGACGATTTGCAGCAAATAAGATGGCTTCAACTACACGTTTAATTTCCACATTAATTTCACGTTGTTCAGTTATGAAAGACCTGTCCTGATCTCTTCGGCTGCACTCGGGACAGGCGCGGTCGACGGGCGGCGGTGAAGGCTTGGGCTTGGATGCACGCTTAACTACCGGCGGCGCCGGCGGTTCTGACTCGTATTTCGGCAAAGGGTTCTGACTGGATAATGTCGATGAGTCGTTCTTTGCTGAGTTCGAGGATTGCCAGAAACGAGACAACAACTCCGTGTCGACCTTCTTTTCGGATAAATAGCTGCGAGAAAAGGAGACTATCCGCTCCTTTAAGGTTTTCCAGAATGGTTGACATGCGTTCACGGACAGATAAGGGTTCTTTGGTAATTTGATGATGACTGAGCTGCTCGGCTCTTTTAAGCACATCCTGAAATGCCAGCAACATTTCCTTGAGCTGGACATCCGGTAAGTTTTGTTTGCAATCTTTCAGCGCCGATACATCGACGCCGATTTCAAATATATCACGTTCGATTCTAGGCAACAGATCGATTTCTTCAGCCGCATTTTTAATCAGTTCATATTCCTGCAAGCGGCGGATCAACGTTGCCCTCGGGTCTTCCTCCTCGTCCTCGGCATCGGGCTGTCTGGGCAACAACATTCTTGACTTGATTTCCGCCAACAGCGCGGCCATTACCAGGTATTCCGCCGCCAGCTCCAGATTTAACTCACCCATTATCTGGATATAGGCGATATATTGATGGGTAATCTGGGCTATCGGTATGTTGACGATGTCCAGGTTCTGCCTTCGTATCAGGTACAGCAATAAATCCAGCGGCCCTTCAAAGGTATCCAACAGCACTTCCAGCGCATCCGGAGGAATATAAAGATCATCCGGCAACTTGCTAAAAGGCGCGCCGTTAACCATCGCAAAAACCGGCGATGGGTCTAAAATTTCGACCGCAACCTGATCCATAACTTCACTCATGCTCAAGCCTTAGCTTCGCGAATACAGAAAAGGAAGCCGAAGCTTGAATCCGGAGCAAAAATCAACTTACAACCCGGCAAGCGAAAAAAACATTTTCTGGGCAACGAACATCGGATAAGCCAAAACCGAACCCAAAGCATTGGTATACAACAACACCAATAAAATAATAAATCCGAAGCGCTCTAAGCGGTTATATTGCCACGCCCAATAATGCGGCAAAACGCCCATCAGGATTCGGCTACCATCCAACGGCGGAATAGGCAATAAATTAATCATCGCCAATACCAGGTTAATCGAGATACCGGCAATTCCGGTATAAATCAACGGTAAAGAGATAGCTTCGGCTTGCATACCTATCGTCACCCCTAACCGGGCTATTAAGGCCCAACCGACAGCCATCAACAGATTAGAGACCGGACCTGCCAAAGCGACTATCGCCATATCGCGCAACGGTTTTTTAAAATTCCGCGCATCGACAGGCACCGGTTTTGCCCAACCGAAAATAAAACCCGTGCCCGTTATTAGCAATATTCCCGGAAGAATAATGGTTCCCACCAAATCGATATGTTTAATCGGGTTCAAGGTCAACCGGCCCAATGCCGAAGCAGTGTTATCGCCATATTTTTTTGCTACCCAGCCATGAGCCACTTCATGCACGGTAATCGCGAAAATGACCGGCAATATCCAAACCACTATGCGTTGCAACAGCGTCAATTCATCCATCATACCTGCATCCTCATCCGGCCAACATCGGCGCAAGGCCCTTGCCCTGCCTGATGATCTCGGCGCCATTAGCGGAAAATTCGATAATGGTCGTTTGTTCAAACTCAATAATACCGGCGTCGATGATCAGGTCCAGCTCATGCTCAAGCCTAGTCCTGATCTCATAAGGATCGGTCAAAGCCTCTTCTTCGCCCGGCAGCATCAACGTAGAACTGAACAACGGTTCGCCCAATTCCTGAACCAGCAATTGGGCGACGGGGTGAGCGGGCACCCGTATGCCTATTGTTTTTTTCTTCGGGTGTTGTAAACGGCGCGGCACTTCGCGCGTAGCATCTAAAATAAAAGTGAAAGGCCCCGGCGTTAATGCCTTGATCAGCCGATAAGCATCATTACTAATTTTGGTAAACATCGATACTTGGGCCAAATCTTTGCATACCAAAGTAAAGTTGTGCTTGTCATCCAACTGCCTGATACGGCGGATTTTATCTAAGGCCTGTTTATCGCCGATATGGCAGGCAATCGCATAAGACGAATCGGTCGGGTAGACGATAACGCCACCCTTACGGATTATTTCCACAGCGCGATGTATCAAACGCAACTGCGGACTCTCCGGGTGTATTTCAAAAAATTGAGCCATTGCCATTATTGAGCGCTAAATAGTGGAAGAATATGATGTAATTATACCGTACATCGACATAAGCTTGCAGTTGAAAACCGATTTGTAGCCTGGATCTAACTATTCAGCCACAGATTGGTACAGATGAACACGGGGGAAAAGCGGTTGAGACGGTGAAAGTATTAAAAATTAAAGAATCACCACGAAGGCACGAAGAACACGAAGTTTTATTTCTTCGTGTTCTTCGTGCCTTCGTGGTGAATAATGCTTTTAACCTGTTTTGAATACTACATTCACAGTCTCGGTTGCGTATCGACGCTCGATATTTTTGGCCTTTAGCCCACCGCCTTCTCCGTTTAACCCGTGTGGGTCCGCGGCTAAATAGCTAGCCTTGAAAAATAATAAACTCCACGCAACTGATCTTTGATGGATGCTTAAACCCGGCCATAATGCTATGATTACCGGATTATTTTTTTAATTATCAATTCCTGTCTGAATGTACGCAATCCGTAAAACACGCAGATGTTAACGATACCCGGCTACAAAATAGGCGAGCTTATCTACAAAAGCGCCTCTTCTTCTATCTTCAAGGGAGAGCAGGAGTCCGATTGCGCGGCCGTTATTGTAAAAATACCCACCTCAAAGTATCTGTCATTAGACGACGCGGAAAAATTCAAAAGAGATTACCAGATAGGATCGCAATTTAACGATGCCAATATCATTCGGTATTACGGGTTGGAAACAACGCCTTACGGGCCGGCGATTATTACCGAAGACTTCGGTGGCGTCCGTTTAAAAGACTATATTGCTTGCGATGGTCTGGCAGTGGAAGAGTTTTTGCCGATAGCTATCCAGCTGGCTTCCGGTCTTGCCGCCATTCATGCCGGCGCTGTGGTATTTAAAGACATCAAACCTGAAAACATCGTCATCTCGCCCGAATCCAAAATCGCCAAATACATCGATTTCGGCATCGCCACGCACCTGGAACAGGAAACCCAGGAAGTCATCGGCCTGCGCAAGCTTAAAGGAACGCTGTTGTATATGTCGCCGGAGCAAACCGGACGCATGAACAGGAGCCTGGATTACAGAACCGACTTTTATTCACTGGGTATTTCTCTTTACGAAATGCTATCGGGCCGCCCCCCGTTTGAAGCCGACGATCCGATAGAGATTATCCATTGCCATCTGGCGAGACCCGCCATTCCGCCGGCCACTATTAACCCGAAAATCCCGCTGCCGGTCTCCAACATCATCATGAAGCTGCTGGAGAAAAATGCAGAAGACCGTTATCAAAGCGCCACCGGTTTACATAAAGACCTCCAACACTGCTTAAAAGAATTAAAGTCAAAAGGCGCTATTTCTCCGTTTAACCTGGGCCGCTCGGATGTCTCGGACCGGTTCCATATTTCGCAAAAGTTATACGGCCGAAAACAGGATCTGGACAGGTTGCTTTTTGTCTTCGAGCGCGCCAGCCAAGGTTCCGGTGAAATGCTGCTGGTAACGGGCTATTCCGGCATCGGCAAATCGGCGTTGGTGAACGAATTACATAAGCCGATAACCCGTATGGGTGGATATTTTATCTCCGGCAAGTTCGACAAACTGGTAAGGGACACCGCTTACAGCGCCATAGCCAATGCCTTCGGAAAATTGCTCACCCATCTTCTCGGCGAAAGCGATCAGCAAATAGCGCTATGGCGAAAGAAATTATTGTCGGCTCTCGGCTCTAATGCTCAAGTCATCATCGACGTGATACCCAGCGTAGAAACGCTGATCGGCAAACAACCCGCGGTACCGGAATTAGAGCCGGTAGAATCGCAAAACCGGTTTAACCTGGTCTTCGCTAACTTTGTCCGTACCTTTGCCGATGACAAGCATCCTTTAGTCCTGTTTCTCGACGACTTGCAGTGGGCCGACTCGGCAAGCCTCAATCTTATTAGTATCCTTGCCACCGACAAGGCATTAAAACACTTTCTGCTGATCGGCTCTTACCGGGATAACGAAGTGCATAGCGCACATCCTGCGATGATGTGCATTAACGAGATAGAATCGGCAAGAGGAAAGCTCGAACGGTTAGCTTTAAAACCGCTGGATATAACCGACACCAACCAATTAGTTGCAGATGCGCTGAACTGCTCGCTGGAACGCTCGTTACCCTTAGCCATATCGATATTTAAAAAAACCGAAGGCAATCCATTTTTCCTGAAATTATTTTTGCGCTCGCTCTATGACGACAAGCTGCTTAGCTTCGTCGCGGATACCGGCTGGCAATGGAACATGGAGAAAATAAACCAGCTGCAAGCCACCGATAACGTAGCTGATTTAATGCTTAGAAAGTTAAACAGATTTCCTGAAGCGGCACGGGAATCGTTAAAGCTGGCGGCTTGTTTCGGTAACTGCTTTAGCGCTGAAGACCTGTCGATGGTATCCGGGTTAAAAAAGCAGCAGGAAGCCGCTAATCTCCAACCGTTCATCAGCGCCGGGATGATATTGCACGGGAGAAGCCATTTCAGATTCGTCCATGACCGGGTTCAAGAAGCTGCCTATACCTTGATACCGGAAAACCGGCTTGAGGCTTTACATTTACAGATAGGCACATTACTGCTGGAAAAGTGCTCGCCCGAACAAGCGGATGAAAGAATCTTTGAAATAGCGGATCATCACCGCCGCAGTAAAGCGCTGATAACAGATCGGGATAGCCTGCTTGCCTTGGCTCATTTAAATCTTAAGGCAGGCCGGAAAGCCAAGAAAAATACAGCCTTTTCTTCCGCGCTTAATTATTTTGCCGAAGGCAAAGCCTGTTTGCCGGATACGGCCTGGGAAAACCAGTATGAAATCAGCTATCTGCTACACAAAGAATTGGCCGAAGCCGAATATCTTAACGGGAACTTTAAAGCCTCCCAGCAGTTGATCGACATCAGTCTTGGCAAAGCCAGGAGCGCCATAGAAAAAGCCGATCTTTATACCTTGCTGATTTATCAAAATACCGTTAAGGCGGAATACCGGAAAGGCATCGCTTCAGGACGCAAGGCCATGGAAATGCTGGGCTTCGACTTACCCGAACATGACATACACAAGGCGATTGACGCCGAGCTGAAAGAAGCCAGGATAAACCTGGGCGGGCGGGAGATTGCGTCTTTGCTGAATGCGCCGCCAATGACTTCGGAACTGCACAAAGCGGCGATGAAAGTATTGATGAACATGCAGCCGACCAGCTATATGGCCGATCCTGACCTATATAACCTGATAGCGGTAAAGATGGCGAATATCTCGCTGAAATACGGGCATGTCGCCGAATCGGCCAAGGCTTACGTCACTTACGCCAATGTACTCAGTTCCGTGCTGGGGCAATACCGGATCGGTTATGAATTCGGCGCCCTGGGCTTGAAGATGAGCGACAACTACAATGATCCGGTCCAAAAATGCCGCGGCATATTCATCACTACTGCGTTCCTGTTTCATTGGAACAAACCTTTTAAAAAGGCCGAAAGTCTTTTTAATGAAGGCTACCAGACCGGGCTTGAGTGCGGCGACTTTCAATACGCGGGCTACATCCTGGGGTTCGGCACAGCCAACCTTTTCAATCAGGGTATCCGATTGGACATCATGCAGGAAAAGCTGGAACGATTTATGGAGTTTGTCCAAAAAGCCAAACACCAGATGCCGATAGATGCGATTCAAAGCTTCATCTTAATTATCGCCAACTTACGCGGCATGACCGCTCACAGCACATGCTTCGATAGCGATAATATAAGCGAGGCCGGTTTTTTATCCGAGTGCCGCGCCAGAAATGTCATCGGCGCTTGTTATTTCCTGATATACAAGGCGCAAGCGCTCTACCTGTATCAACAATACGACCAAGCGCTTGCCTGCATCATGAGCGTGGAAAAGGATATTTCTTTTATTAGCGGCACCAGTGTCATGGCCGAATATAATTTCTACCACTCGCTTATTCTTTTGGCTCTCTGCGACCAGGAAGACGATGCCGCTAATACAGAGCGGCTGCAAAAAGTCGAGAAACTACAACTACAGATGCGGATATGGGCCGTCAACTGCGAAAAGAACTTTCTGCATAAATACTTGCTTGTCGATGCCGAGCTGGCAAGGGTTGAAGGCCGCTTTATCGATGCCGTCAACGGTTACGACGACGCTATAGAATCCGCCAGAGTTAACGGCTTTATCCAAAATGAGGCGCTGGCTTTCGAACTTGCCGCCAAATTCTGGCTCTCCATCGGCAAGGTCTTATTTGCCCGGCATTACCTGGAAAATGCCCATCAAGGTTATCTGTATTGGGGCGCGCTGGCTAAAGCCAAAATGCTGGAAGCGACCTATTCGGAGCTAAAGCCGCACCCATCGAAAGAACGCGACAGTCATAACCGGACCAATGCCTTTTCAACCGGCAAAAAGCTAATAACCCACACCAACACGTCCGAAACGCTGGATATGGTTTCCCTGATGAAAGCCTCCAACGCCATTTCAGGTGAAATGGTGTTGGATACCTTGCTGGGCAAGGTGATGCGTATAGTCATCGAAAATGCGGGCGCGCAACGAGGGCTGTTCATACTAAAAGAAGACGATAACCGCCTGATGATAGTCACCGAGGCCTCTATCGATAACGATAAACTGTATAAAATGCAGGCTATCCCGGTGGAGGACGTTAAAAATGCCTCGTTGCCGATTATTCGTTATGTCGAAAGAACAAGGCAAAACCTGGTGTTGACCGATGCCGGCAATGACGGCCCGTTCATTCACGATCCTTATGTACTGGCGCAGAAACCCAAGTCTATCTTGTGCATACCGGTCATGAACTCCGGCAGGTTAATCGGCATACTCTATCTGGAAAATAATATTACTGCGGGCGTTTTTACCCGGCATCATCTGGAAATGTTAACCCTGCTGTCATCGCAGGCCGCTATCTCGATCAATAATGCGAGGCTTTACGCCGATCTGGAAGCCACCACGTTAAAACTATCCGAATCCCACGGCAAACTGGCGGAATATAACCAAACCCTGGAGCAAACCGTTGAATTCCGCACCCGGCAGCTTCGCACCCAAAGCGAGCAGGTCATGCTGCTCAATGAACTTAGCCGTCAATTACAGGCAACCCACGACCTGGATGGCATGTATCGGCAAATAGACCTGGCTATGCCGGGAATATTTCAAAATACATCGGGCAGCATTTACTTATTACAGGATGAACAGCTTGATGAGTGGCAGCCTATTGCTTCATGGAGCAATGTTTTGACTGCAAATGAACATTCGGATAATGAATCCAACGAAAACACGGCCACCGCTTACAGTGTTGCCCTGGAAATTCAAAATCAGAAATTCGGCGTTTTACGCTTGTCGCTGGACACTATACTAAAAGAAAGCTGGGACGAAGAACTGCCTAATACCGTGTTAGAGCATATCAGCCTCGCCATGATGAATTTGCATTTACGCAACCGGCTCACTTACATGGCGCATCATGATCCGCTGACCGGATTGGTCAACAGGCGGCACATGCTTGATTGGCTGGGCAGTGAATTAAAACGCTGCGAAAGGTATCAACGCCGGCTTTGCATTATCATGTTCGATGTCGATCACTTTAAGTATTTCAACGATGTTTACGGTCATGCCGCCGGCGATGCCGTTCTTGTGGCGCTTGGAAAATTATTGCCGCAGATAGTGCGCGAGGTAGATATGGCATGCCGGTACGGTGGCGAGGAATTTCTACTGCTATTGCCGGAAACCGATTTGAACCAAGCGATGACCGTGGCGGAAAATATAAGGGAGAACGTTGCCGCCCTTAAGATCGACTGCGAAGGCGTAGTGCTGCCGCAGGTCACTTGCTCGCTGGGCATTGCATCCTATCCGGACCATGCAATGAAAGAGGAAGCGTTGCTGCGAATTGCCGATGCGGCGCTTTATAGCGCTAAAAATGCGGGTCGAAATAGAGTAATGAGCGCTGAAAAATAGTTTCATGAAAGCTTCAATTGTAACTATTCAGCCTCAGCTCAACACGGATTAAACGGATAGGCGAAAGGCACAGGGCTAAAGACGAAAAAACGAGCATCGACACGCAGCCCCCTTCGCCTTTTGCCTCTCTTTAATCCGTGTCCATCTGTGCCAATCCGTGGCTGAAATCCTTCATGCCTTTCATGTTCTTCATGGTGCAAAAATAAAACTTGCTCAAGTTATTTCATGCACATTCCTAAGGGGAAGCTGAATAATGCAAAAAATGTTCGAACGATGCTCACCGTCCGCTATTTTAGTTCTAACTGTAATCGGCTCTGCGTTACCGTTTCTACTGGTAGAGTTATTCCCGGCGCAGTTCTATCTGGTCATGGACGTCACTTCCTACCTGATATTTCACAACCTGGCCGAATTTTTCAGTGTAATGGTTTCGTTGTCGATTTTCGGCCTGGGTTGGTTCGCCTATAACCAGTCCCGCGATTATCATGCCTTGATCCTGAGCGCGGTTTTTCTGGTCATCGGCCTGATGGATTTCATGCATACCTTGAGCTACTTGGGTATGCCGGATTTCTTTACGCCAAATTCCGTAGATAAAGCAGCACGTTTCTGGGTTTTAGTCAGGCTGTTTTCGGCTTTAGTCTTTCTTGCCAGCGCTTTCGTCTACATCAAGACACCCAGCCGGTGGCTGTCGAAAACATCACTATTGATAACGGCATTGGCGATTGCCGCACTGGCTTTCGTCATCGTCATTTTCTTTCCCGAATACATGCCTGCCGCTTTCGTGCCCGGCGTGGGTCAAACCCTCTTCAAGAAAAACTCCGAATACCTGATTATCATTTTACTGTTGCTGACCACGCTCACCTACTGGCGGCGCCTGTTGAAAACCGGCGACAGGCTGCTGCTTTACTATTTGGCCGCATTCATCGTTTCGATTTTCAGCGAATTAGTATTCGCCTTTTATAAGAGCGCTTTCGACAGTTACAACGGACTGGGGCACCTCTACAAAATCGTGGCTTTCTACCTGATTTACAAAGGCGTTTTCACCAGATCGATCGAATACCCCTATATCGGCCTGTCCAAAGCGAACGACCATCTGCATGTAGAAATTGCCGAACGCAAGCGGACGGAGCAAGCCCTACAGCACTTGAACCGGGAACTACAGGCTATCAGCAACTGCAATCAGACGCTAATGCGGGCAGAGGAAGAGCAAACATTGCTCAATGAAATCTGCCACCTTATTTGCGACAAAGCCGGTTACCGCATGGCTTGGGTCGGCTATGCCGAACACGATGACGCCAAGACCGTGCGTCCCGTAGCCTGGGCCGGAACCGAGGACGGCTATCCGGCGATTGCGGACCTGACCTGGGCCGACACCGGACTCGGCCTCGGTCCAAGCGGAGTAGCCATCCGCAGCGGAGAAAGCGTCTGCATTCAAGATTTTGCGGCCGAACCTCAAACCGCCCCATGGACTAAGAGCGCGTTACAGCACGGTCATCGTTCCAGTATTGCGATGCCGCTGAAGAACGAAAGCAGCAAAACATTCGGCATTCTCTGCATCTATTCTTCGGAACTCAATGCCTTTACCCTGGACGAAATGCGGCTGTTGGAAGAACTGGCAGGGGATCTGGCATTCGGCATCACCGTTCTTCGCGCCCGTACCGAACTCAAGCAAGCCGAAGCAACTCGTACCCAACTGGCCGCCATTGTGGAATTTTCCAACGATGCGATTGTCGGCAAAACGCCGGACGGCATCATTACTCATTGGAACAAGAGCGCCGAGATGATTTACGGCTATAGTGCCGCAGACATCATAGGCCAACACGTTACCGTATTGGCGCCATCATGGCGCCACGACGAGATCCACCGGATGTTGGAAGAAATCCGTAAAGGCGGCGTCGTGGTAAACCATGAATCGGAAAGAATTCGCAAGGATGAGACTTTAATTCATGTTGCGATCACGCTCTCTCCGATCAAGGATACATCAGGCAACATCATCGGGATTTCAACTATAACCAGGGACATTACCGAGCATAAGCGAAATGCCGAAGAACTGAGACATTACAAGGATCACCTCGAAGAAGAAGTGCAGCAACGCACTGAAGACCTGGTCCTGGCGCGCAATGCGGCAGAAGCCGCTAACCAGGCAAAAAGCGTGTTCCTGTCCAACATGAGCCATGAATTACGCACGCCGTTGAATGCGATTCTCGGTTTCTCCAATATGATGCGCAAAGATGCCCTGCTGCCCGAGAGCCACCGCCAAAATCTCGACATTATCAACCGTAGCGGCGAGCACCTGCTGACCCTGATTAATGACGTACTGGAAATGGCCAAGATCGAAGCCGGACGCACGCAACTGGAAAACGCAGCATTCGACTTGGGCGGCATGGTGCGTGATGTCACTGACATGATGCAAGTACGCGCCGTGGAAAAAGGCTTGCGCCTGTTGATCGACCAATCGTCCCGATTTCCGCGCTTCATTGTCGGAGACGAGGCCCGTTTGCGCCAGGTGCTGATCAACCTGCTCGGAAACTCCCTCAAATTCACCGAGCAAGGCGGCGTTACCCTGCGTCTGGGCACGCGCAAAAACAGCATTTCGCATCTAATGATTGAGATTGAGGATTCCGGCCCCGGCATCGCGCCGGAAGATCAACAGCGTATCTTCGAGCCCTTCGTGCAACTGAGCGCGCAGCGGGACAATAAGGGAACCGGCTTGGGACTGAGCATCACGCGCCAATTCATACAACTAATGGGCGGTAGTATCGGCCTGATAAGCACGCTAGGCAAAGGCTCGCTGTTTAGAATCGATTTGCCGCTCAACGAAGTAGCGGAAACCGATATTGTTCAATCGAAACAGGCCGAAAAAGGCGACGTGGTAGGCTTGGCGCCCGGACAGCCTGAATATCGCATCCTTGTTGTCGAAGATACCCTGGAGAACCAGTTGCTGCTGACTAAATTGATGGAATCCGCCGGTTTCCAGGCCAAGGTGGCGGAGAACGGCGAACAGGGGGTGAAACTGTTCCAGAGCTGGCATCCGCATTTCATCTGGATGGACCGCCGCATGCCGGTGATGGATGGATTGGAAGCAACGCGGCAGATACGCAGGCTTCCTGGCGGCAAGGACGTTAAAATAGTCGCCGTCACTGCATCCGCGTTTATCGAACAGCGCTCGGAGAGTCTCGATGCCGGCATGGATGATTTCGTGCGAAAACCCTATCGTTTTAATGAGATTTACGAATGCATGTCCAAGCAGTTGGGTGTAAAATATATTTACGACGGAGCGCCTGATGAGCCGGGGCAAGCGGCCGCTGCATTAGTGCCGGAGATGTTGTCTGTGTTGCCGGAGGCCTTGCGTGCCGACTTGGCGGCGGCGCTGGAAAGCTTGGAAACCGAGCGCATTGAACAGGTCATTCAACAGGTTGCTCCACACGACCCGAAATTACAAAAAAACCTGTCTCACCTTGCCGAAAACTTTGACTACTCGTCAATTCTGAAAGCATTACAGACAAACTGACGAGACCCCCTATGGCAGACAAAGGCAACATCCTCGCCGTCGATGACACCCCGGCTTCCCTCAAATTGTTATCGGATATTCTCACTGAGGAAGGCTATCACGTCCGTGCCGCGATCAACGGGAAGCTGGCTTTGCATTCCGCGATCAGCAATCGGCCTGAACTGGTATTGCTGGATATTCGCATGCCCGAGATGGATGGCTTCGAAGTCTGCAAACAGCTTAAAGCCCACCCTAATACCTGCGACGTGCCGGTCATTTTCGTCAGCGCCATTTCCGAAACCGGTGAAAAAGTGCAAGGCTTCGAGCTTGGCGCCGTGGATTTCGTCACCAAACCTTATCAACGCGAAGAATTGCTGGCTCGGGTACGCACTCATTTGGAAGTCGACCGGCTGCGCAATCATCTTGAAGACCTGGTGGAAGAGCGCACCCGCGAACTTAGGGACAACTTGCTGGATTTCGTCACCGCAATCGGCGCCACTATCGAAGTGCGCGATCCTTACACTGCCGGACATCAGCGCCGCGTCGCCGACCTCGCCACCGCCATCGCCAAGGAATTGCGCCTGACCGAAGACCAGATTGTCGGCCTCAAACTGGCCAGCGTGGTCCATGATATTGGCAAGATCCGGGTTCCGGCCGAAATACTCAGCAAACCGGGACGGCTGGATGAGCTTGAATTCAACCTGATCAAGCGCCACCCCGTCACCGGTCACGAAATACTCAAAGCCATCAATTTCCCTTGGCCGATTGCCGAAGCGGTATTGCAGCATCATGAGCGCTTGGATGGCTCAGGCTATCCGCATGGTCTCAAAGACGAGGAAATTCTGCATGAAGCCAAGATTGTGGCGGTAGCCGATGTTGTCGAGGCTATGGTATCGCACCGCCCTTACCGTGCCGGACTGGGTGTCGATGCAGCGATGGAGGAAATTACAGCTAATAGAGGCACAAGGTATGACCCCTTGGTGGTGGATGTATGCCTGAAGCTTTTTAGGGAACAAGATTACACCTTTCCTACCTGAGCGGCAGTCAACGACTCCGGCTTCTTACACGTCCGCATGAGGCGAATATATCCTTTTACAGATCCGACATCACATAAAAAACATGTCCGCCAATGTGCCTGACAACCTCCCCCCCGCTTCTTGGCTTAGAGCCGGTATTCCAGCTATCGGAGTTGCGCACGATAGAATCCTTGCCGGCGATAACCGATTTAGCTAACGCCGTGTAATGAGCCATCAAGTTCCGTGGCGGCGTTAATCGCGCCACGCCGGTCAGCTGGCATATTGCCTTGCCGGTACGTTTGGCCCGATTAACCGTAGCCTGCCCTACAGCAACAGCGCCTTCAATGGACTCGCCTCTCGATTCCGCAAAAATGATCCTGGCCAAACATCTTTCTTCATTTGCTTGAGCCTGTATTGGAAGCAGGAATGCTATGGTTAGAATTAAGTTGGTCATCGAGCTATTCCTTTGGGTCAGTTTTATTAACCCCACGCCAATCTCCCTAATCTCGGGTTCGCCTGGGCATTTTTTCGACTGAGCCAGATGCTAGACTATTTACAATAAAAATAAATAAGTGCGAATGCTTATGCATCCGGATGACCAGCTCTCCGTGTTCTTTGCATAATGGAAGCCGCAGAATTCACCAACATTTAAGTATTTTGCGATATACCAATATCCAGTCATTTAACTTAGTGTGTCCCCTTTCGGAATATGCGTTCAACTCAAGATTTACGAAACGGAAATTGACCTCATGACGCCAGCAGAACTGACTAAGCAAGCCTTCAGGCTCTACGACAACATTAGGCTTCAAAGTTATCAAGCACCGAAGTATTCGGATTACAGGAAACGTTTACATGCCTTGGGACTTCGCGCCTTTTACCGATATAAACGGCGCCTGAAAGCCGAACAAAGCCAAAATTGCATGTCCGAGGCCTCTCGTTAAGGTTCTTACAGGATTGAATTGCATTAAAACCTTTTCAATCTTGCTGCAAAACGAGGAATTGTCCCAATAGATTGACCGTCATATTCGAATTTCATAAATCCAAATAGCTTGACAAGACTTAACGCTAATAGACAAGTCAAAATGAAGATTTAATTTATGCTGATCGGAGATGAAAACAATGCCCGGACTATTACGCAGCTTGCTCGGTTTTATCATATTGGTTGCTACGATCGGTCTTGCAACCTGTCAATCATTGGTAAAGGCCGAACCATCAAGTTCCGCCTATTCTGCTGCAACTTTTTCAGCTAACCGTTCGCAGGCAGAATAATGAATCAATTAGATAAACTCAAACAGTCTGTTTCGGACGCCATGCAATCCTATTCCCCGCGCGGCTTGCTGCTTTATTTCCTGCCGATAGCGCTGATTCCGGCGACGTTTATCGCCTTGGGCAAAGGCCATGTATTGGATGTTTTGGTCAACGCCGCCGGTTTCGCGTTTTACATGCTCGCCGCCTGGTGCTTACGCCGGGGACTGCAAGCCGAATATGCTTACGCTAAAAGCCGCATCGCCCGCCGGCCTGAAAAACCGTTAAAAACAATCGCCGCCGTGATCACCGCGCTAAGCACCGGAATGATCGCCTGGCTGGGCGCCGGACATTCGCTGCCGGTGGGCCTGACGTTTGCCGCCGGGGCCTTTCTGGGCATGTATTTGAGGTACGGCTTCGATCCGGTCGATGAAAAGAAAATAACCGCCGCCTATGGCTATTCCGGGGATGAAATCCAAAAAGCCCTTGAGAGTTCGTCGCGCATTATCCGCAATATCGAACAAGCCAACGAGCGGATTCGAAATGGCGAGCTAAACCGGCGCATCGAACGCATTTGCCAAGTAGCCGACAATATCTTGGCCGAAATTGCCGCCGATCCGCGCGATTTCCGGCGTGCGCGCAAGTTCCTCAATGTCTACCTGGACGGTGTCCTGCAAGTGACGCAAGGCTACGCCAAAACCCACCAGCAAACTCACTCAGGCGAGCTGGAACAGAATTTCCGCAATGTGCTGGATACGATCGAAACGGTATTCCAGGAACAACGGCAAAAATTACTGGAAGAAGATGTTTTTGACCTGGACGTAAAAATTGAAGTTTTGAACACGCAGCTCAAGCAGGAAGGCATCCTTTGATGCCGGCATTATTACAGAGGCTTTAACTATGAGCGAACAGCACGCATCCACGACGGCTGACAAAGAGATCGTCCCCGGCGTCAAAGCCGAAATAGCCCCGCTTGCCGAGGCCCCGGTGCAGAAGCAATTGCTCGTTCGGCAATTGCTGAACGAAATTGACATCAGCAATACCCAATCGATCCTTTTTTTCGGCAGCAAAGCGCAAGAACAGTTAACCACGATTTCCGACCGCATGTTGGAGGGCGTTAAAAACAAGGAAATCGGACCGGCCGGCGATGACCTGAACGAAATGGTGGCGACATTACGCGGCTTCGAAATCGATAACCTGGATCCGAACAAAAAGCAGGGCCTGTTCGACCGTTTGCTGGGCAAGGCCAAACCGGTGGTCAAATTTCTACAGCAATATGAAGAAGTGCGCAAACAGATCGATATGATCACCGACAAACTGGAGCGCCATAAAACTCATTTGCTGACCGACATCACCTCGCTGGATCGTCTGTATCAGGCCAACCTGGACTACTTCCATACCCTTGAAGATTATATTGCCGCCGGCGAAGAAAAGCTGCGTCAACTCGATGAAATTATCATTCCCGAGCAGGCCAAGCTGGCCGAAACCGGCACCGAAGTCATCGCCGCGCAAAACCTGCGCGATTTGCGCGCCGCCCGCGATGACCTGGAGCGGCGCGTGCATGACCTGCGCCTGACCCGGCAGGTAGCGATGCAAAGCCTGCCCGGTATTCGGCTGGTGCAGGAAAACGATAAAGGGCTGGTCAACAAGATCAATTCGACCATCGTCAACACCGTCCCGCTGTGGCGCCAGCAACTGGCGACGGCGGTGACCATTTACCGCTCCTCGCAGGCAGCGGAAACGGTCAAGGCCGCGACCGACCTGACCAATGAGCTGTTGGCCGCAAACGCCGAAACTTTAAAGCAGGCCAATGCCGAAACCAGCAAACAGCTGGAGCGCGGCGTGTTCGACATCGAAACGGTCAAGAAAGCCAATGAAGCGCTGATTGCAACGATAGAGGAAAGCCTGCAAATCGCCGACCAAGGTAAAAAGATGCGTAAAGAAGCGGTTGCGCAACTTGAGCAATGCGAAACCGAACTGCGCAAAACCCTGGCTTCGGCTCAAGCAAAGCCGACCGGCTAAAACCGGTTTTTCGATAGCTCTGTCCGGCATGTTGCTTATGCCTGATATTCACAATGTTTCAAATGCCGGGCAAGACCATGCTGTTTGGCATGCCTGAGAAGTAAAATGTTTTATCGGCGGTTATCCAACCTGTAGGATTTTCGTATTGGCTCATAATGTACAATATAAAGACATTCCGCCAAGAGAACTTCCATGCCCAAACAAACCAACCCTTATACCCCTGTTTCAGAAGATATTCCCGTGGCAGTTTGGCTAACTACTGCCGACCGAGTTTTTTTATTTCAACGGCAGGCGGATAACTCTCGTTTTACCGGCAACGCCAATGATTTGCCAGTGATAACGGTGGATGCCGAGCAAAAATATCAGGTCATTGAGGGCTTCGGGTTTTCGTTAACCGGAGGCAGCGCGATGCTGATCAGCCGTTTGCCTGCCCCTGACAGGAGAGCATTATTGCAGGAATTGTTCTTGCCTGACGACGGCGGCATCGGCGTTAGCTTTCTGCGTTTGAGCATAGGTGCGTCGGATCTGAGCGAGAGCTGCTTCACCTACAACGACATGCCGGACAGTCAATCAGACTCCGAGCTTGTCCATTTCAATATCGAGACTGGGGATATTGAAGTCATTCCGCTGTTACAGGAGATTTTGGCTATCAACCCAGCGATCAAAATCATGGCGACAGCTTGGTCGGCGCCACCTTGGATGAAGACCAGCCGGAGTTTCCGCGGCGGCAAACTAAGACCGGATTGCTACGCTGTTTATGCCGCTTACTTGGTCAAATATCTGAAAGCCATGCAGGACAAAGGTATCGCCATCCATGCGATCACCCCGCAGAACGAACCGTTAAACCAAAAAAACGAACCCAGCATGATCATGGAAGCAAACGAGCAGGCTGAATTTATCAAAAGCCATCTGGGGCCTGCTTTGTGGGAAGCAGGATTGGCCGATGTGGAACTGTTTTGTTGGGACCACAATTGCGATGTCCCGGAGTACCCGTTGGCAGTTTTCGCCGATGCCGAAGCACGCCGTTATCTGACCGGATCGGCTTGGCATCTATACGGGGGCGATATTTCAGCGCTTTCCGATATACATCGGCTTTACCCGGAAATGAAACTGTATTTCACCGAGCAATGGGTAGGTTCGGATGGACAGTTCGGCGGGGATTTAATGTGGCATGTAAAAAATGTGCTGATTGGTTCGATGCGAAACTGGAGCCGGGTCGTATTCGAATGGAACTTGGCCGGCGACCCGTTTTGCTGTCCCCACACTCCTGGCGGCGAAGCCCGCTGCGTCGGCGCTTTAACCGTCGGCGAAGAAGTTGCCCGCAACGTTGCCTACTACGTGATCGCCCATGCCGCGAAATTCGTTCGCCCCGGTTCGGTAAGGATTTATTCCGATCAACAAGCGTCCTTGCCGAATGTGGCTTTTGTTACACCCTCGGGGAATATCGTCCTGATTGTTCTCAATGATGCTGCTGAAGCACTATCCTTTACTATCCGATTTCAAGGGAAAAATGCAGTCGTCACCCTACCTGCAAGCGCGGTGGCTACTTATGTCTGGCGGGTGGCGTAAAAGTTTTGTAACTGTTCGGAACATAAAGAAATATATCGTTCCCACGCTCCGGAGCCTGGAAACGATAAAAATATTGGACGTTTTTTGCCGCACTCGCATTAAATCCGTGTCGCTAAGTGGTAGTACGGATTTATTTTAGCCTGGAAATATGAAAAACTTAGCACCGTACATTAAAAGCTAGTTTGTAGGGGGAGCAATGGATATAGATAAAGAAATTCTAAAACATGTGGACTGGAAAGTAAGATTTAGCAACGCTATATTCAGACGAGAGTTACTAGACTCCTACGTCATGGAGACTATCAGAAAAGAAAATTGTTGCGAACTCGGCAAGTGGCTGCATAGTGAAGGTAAAGCTCAATTTGGCAGCTTACCAAGTTACCAGGCATGCCTGAAAAAACATACTGAATTTCATATTGAAGCCGAGAAAGTAGCAAACGCCATTAATACAAAACAATATATAAACGCATCTAAAATGATAAGTAACGGTTCGGCTTTTAATACTGTCGTCAGTGAAGTCTGTTGCGAAGCCATTCGTCTAAAAAAAGAATGTTTCCTTTAGTCGTTTATACCTTTAATTAATCGAATTTAAAAATCAGACGCCACCTCCTGGTGTTTTACATTACGAGCAGTCTATCCTCATTAACTGACCGCTCATAGCCTCTCTGCTGCAAGGTGGTGGGGCTTTTTTTTAGGCTAACTTATATCTCAACTCGTAATAATCCTCTGAGTTATTAGTTTTGTAGAGTGCGCGATGAATGCGGCTATTCAGTCGCGTAGCCCTTATGAAGCATCGCGGAATACGGGATGATCGTAGCTCCGAAGCCCCGGATTCCGCTACGCTTCATCCAGGCTACTTACTGAAGCCTGGGAATGATAAAAAATCGATTATGCCCTTAAGCGGATTGGAAGTCTTTTTCCATGCCATCAATACCTGCGCTTATAGCGCCATGCACCAGCTCCGCTACCGATGCCGCATCTTCGGGCTTTGATTCGAAATCAATAGTCCAAACGACAATACCCAAGCCATCGTAAGACTTAAAAACTTCGACCGTGCCTTTGTAGTAAGTTACCGGAAATGGCGATACTGGCCGAAGATAAACCAATCTCTTGTTTACATCATCGATTTCTTCAATCGTATCTTTAATATCGCCACCGCCGCCCGCGATAGTCATATATCGCAATGCGCCCGGCCCCTCGCCTTCCACCCTGCACGTCTCGATGATCGGAAACCAAACATCGAGCCTGCCTATTTTGCGGATAGCGTCCCAAACCACATCAGCGGGTACATTGAGCTTTTTTGTAATGGGTTGCTTAGTCATCACTGGCGTCTCCTGAATCACTTGTTTTACGGTTAAATAAAGATTTTGAGGCAGTGCCGTATCCGCTATTGACAGCGAGTTTTTAACGACATGCCCAGCTTAATTTAACAACGCGATCCGGCGTTTGTATTGGAAAAAACCGACACCTTAATGCCCGGCCCGATGCAAATTCAATAATCCGGAAAACTGTAGAGTCCGGGAAGCTTCCATTTGCGGATAAATAGATTCTGGCGTCATGCCGTAAAGCTCCTGAAAATCGTTAATCATGTGGCTTTGATCGTAATAACCTGTTGCATAGGCTACATCCGCCCAACTCGAAAGCTCTTTACGCAGGAAAACCGCATTCCGCAAACGCACGATACGGGCATATCGTTTAGGCGTAGTGCCGATATGAATCTGGAATCGCCGTTCGAGCGTGCGCTCGGATAAGCCGAGCGTTCTGGCAAGCATCGAAATAGGATAACTTCCGTTAGACCTGTCCAACTCCTTGCACGCTGTTTGAATCAGCAAATCCTCATTGTTCCGGTTCAAAATCGACAGCAAAAAATGCTCGACGCATTGGACACGTTCATTAGCCGTTCTTTTAACAGCCAATCGATCCTCGATTGCTTCTATCGAATATTTGGGAAAAATATCCCGGCAGTCCACCCTTCTTTCAGCGCAATCCCTGACAATGCCGCGACGAAATACGTTTAACCCCCAGGGAGTCAGGCGAGCGGAAACGCCGGATACTTTTCCCGAACCGCCAAGATCGCTTCGAAAACTTTGAAAACCGGCCAGTCCGCTACGGGTTGTATAAACTTGTTTCTTATGCGCGGTCGTCAGTAAATCGGCATATAAAAAACATAGATAAGTTGCGGTATCCGGCAGAATGGAAAGCACCGAATTGTCGCCTTCCAATAAATCGTCATAATCCCAAATCGCCGAAACATAAGGCTTCAGTAAGCGGGATGGCTGAAAAATTCTTAAACCCATAATGACACACCTATTTATTGAGCACGGCAGACTGGAATTGCTCGGCTATTTCTTAATTATGGCTCTTAATTTTGAGCGGGCGGTTTCAATGATACTGCGCTAACCGGACCGATGCGGCCAAACGTAGAGCTATGCAGCGGGCATGGAAAGCTGAAAAATCTAGCTGCATTATGTTGTTAGAGCCTCTATTCATAATGCGTCCACATTCTTAGCACACGGACGACTTTTTCCTTGCCGAATATTTCATAGACAAGACGGTGTTGAATATTGATTCGTCGTGAATAAACGCCGGAAAGATCCCCGACCAGCTTTTCGTAAGGCGGCGGATTCTGGAAAGGGTCATTTGCAAGAATTGCCAATATCGTTTGAGCCTTCTGTTTTAGCCCGCTTGCCGCAAGTTTCTTCGCATCTTTAACTGCTTGCTTCGCATAAACAATCTCCCAATTCACCAGTCAAGTTCCTTAGCGCTTTCCGTCAGAGATTCAGCCATGCCCTCTTTAATGGACTCCCGCATACCCGGCACGGATAGCAGGTAAAGAGTTTCTTGAATGGCACTCCAATCTTCTGAGGAGATCAGGACGGCGCTACTGCGCTTGCCGGAAATGAAGATAGGCTCATGAGATTCGGCCGCTTCATCGATAAGCCGGTAGAGATTTGCCCGTGCTTCGCTAGCGTTAAGTGTTTGCATGACTGTTTCCTATGAAATAGAAGGCAAAAGGTACGTTTTAACGTACGCCATGTCAAGAGGGCGGTGAGTCTTCCCGTGCGGTTCATGCCTCACCGCACGCTACGGGCTAACCCAAAGCCTCGAGCACCGCAGAATTTCGTCGAACAAGAAACTCCTGAATTGAACGATGGAAAAATTTTACTTGCATAGGTTTCCCAAGTCGTCGATTTAATGGCACCAGCAAAGAAGTCATAAGCACGGTTGCTATATCAAGATTAGGTATATCGACAGATTTTCTAACAATCACTAAGACATTCTGAGCTGAAATCGTATCGGACTCACATAGTGTAGATGATTCACCTTGCTGCATTTCAACGGCTATTTGAACCATCGCTTCAATCATTCCTTCAACATAACTTTCAATATCAAGCATCAGACCGTTATTTAGTCGGGGTACACGAAAGTCGCGTTTAATCTTCTTGCGGATCCATGTCTCAATAAGAGAATCTTCATTTTCAAGTAACCAATCCTCCCCCTCCATAATCAAATCAAGCGTCATTTGTAAAAATAATGGGTGACTTAACAGGCTTGCTGATAGTTGGGTTGAAGGTGAATCTAATTGTTCGGAGAGACGATTTAAATTAACCAGCTGTGGCGCGTCAGTTGGTAAAGCCGCTCTGACCTGTTCTAGTAGTTCGTGGGCTTGAGCTCGTCTCCACGCCCCAAGTTCCAATATATCAATTGGCCGCCGAGCCCCATTTTTCTTACTAAGAGCTTCAAACGCAAGTCCATAATTACTTATCAGGGATAAAAAGTGTTCTCGACGAGTAGTCAAAACAATTGGACACCGAAGCTCGGCTAATTCATTCGTGAGCCACTGAAGACCATATGCAGTACCGTAAAAAGGATGTTCATCAAGACCATCAATTACCAACACAAATTGATCATCTGCTTTACGTAAAATGCGCCCTAAAGCGGCCCCCATTAAATCTTTCAAAATCTCTACCGTTTCGGGCAAGAAATCGTCTAATAGGTCTAGTTCATCATTTAAATTGCGAAGTAAAAAATTTGTTCCTTGACTTCCTTGTTTTCGATTAATTGCATAAGCGGGGACATGGATAACTAGAAGCCCTTGAACATTTGTAGTTCTTAACGTTGCTGTTGTTTTACCGACCCCGAAAGAGCCGATTAATAAGGAATAACGAGCTTCACGGGGTGAGCTAATAAGTGGAGTTATGTCCGTATTGATAAATTCACTATCAATAAACTCCTCAGAAAGGAGTTCGTCTGGTTTCCATTTAAACTGTCTAAACGGAACCTGCGATACAAACAGGTCTCCAAAATAAAAGAAATTGCTGTGTTGTTTTAATAGGCATAGTGATTGTTTTGTCAGTTTGGCGCGAATATAGATTTCAAGTTGATTTCGGACATCTTTTATAAAACTATGGCAATCCCAAAGCTGTACTGACTTAGCTTTTCCTGCTTGGATAAGATAATCTAAGTGTTCTTGGATTATCGCAGCAAGCTCCCTATTTGAACCTTCACGATTGTGTAGAAGTACATAGTGATCACACGTTAGTGGTGAATCCAGAAACTTTTTGATTGATGGTAGTATTTGATCCTCTACCTGAGACATAAGGAGTTGCTCGTCAACTTTAAATCCTTTCGCTTGAATCACTACCTTAAAGTGGCCATTAAAATCTCCATCCGACTCCAGTTCACACATATCAACACCAAACCGATCAAGTCTCTGCATCATTGGGGACTGGATCAACATCGGCCAAATAATGCGTAGATAGTGAAGAGCCGTTCGTTCAAACTCACGGTCACTGGCAGTTTTAAGTTGCCCTCTAACTGTTTTCCAAACTGTTTCCATAATTTCAAAAGCAACCATTATTAGCCAAAGTCGAAAAGTCCCCAATTAATGCCTAACGTAGAGACAACTGGGTGCTACATTGGGAAGTTAAAAAATACTCCCCTAAATACATCAATGAAAACTCCCATTAACTTCTTAACCCTAATTATTCACAAGACTTCCTAGATTTGCTCTCGCACAAGAGATCAATGCCACGACGCCCGGATCCCGACAAGCTCCGTACAGGCTATTCGCTATTCATTTCGCCTAGCTCATGCATGCGAATCTGTCGATTCGTTGACATTATTATTTCCACAAAGAGTCTTTTCAATTCGCTCTAAGTCTTCAAGTGCTATCCGATGGCTAGGTGCGATTTGCAAAGTATCTTGATAGTATCGGGCAGCCTCAGATAACCTACCAAGCCTAAAACAACATACACCAGCCAGAAATCTAGATTCTGCATCTTGAGGACGACTCGGAATGAGGACATCCAGAACCCGCAGGGCTAGTTCGTATGCACCGATGAACATATGGGCATCCGCTAGCAGACGAGCAGCAACGCCGTCGTTGGCGAGCACACCATCATCCCAATAAGGTTGCAGTGTAGAAATAACCCCTTGGTAATCTCCAGAGTGAAATTGGGTGTCTGCATTCCTAATGGCTCGATTGATCAATGCGCGCGAAGCCACTTTTTTGTATATAAGTTGAGCGGCTTCGGCAATCGTTTTTGGAGGAATAGAAATATGGCCTAAAGTATTTAAAAGACCTGGAAGAACCGTATTGTCTAGTCTGACAGGAAGAATGTACGCAACCTCTTGCTGTTCGAAGGCACGCTCCTGCGCTGCTCTCCATTCATGCCTCGTCCAACGCTTCTGGACATACGCTGCGGAAACGAGCACAACACAATAGCTGGCTCGCTCTTTATAGACATTGATAAGATACTCTAGAAGGTATTCACCCAGTAGCTCAGCCTGCTGATCATCGTCATAAAACACAAGTAAGCCAGCATCTTGGAGCCGTTTGGCTAAGTCTTGGGCAGATTCTCGGTCTTCACCGGCAAATGAGATCGCTATATCAAACTCGCGACGCATTTGAAATCCCCATTTCCAAAATTAGTGTCTGTAGAGCGCAAGAAAGTGCGTTTTTGTATACTTGATCCATGTTATCTCTTCTCTGTTCAGATCGAAGCCCCGGATCTCGCATACTCCATCCAGACTACAGGGCTAAATTGTTATGTGAGTGGGTAATAAAATGCACCCTCAATCGGTTTTTCTTTCCTTTTTAGCGTCGTAACTTCAATAATGCTTTTATGTTTTTTAAGTACTCATACAAAATTAACTTGGTATTTTCCGCCGAGGTTTTGAAAAATATCCTGAAGGGCATTCCGGAGCACTTCAAAATTGGCGTAAGCTTGCCACGGTAGCCATTCATACTTGATTTTCTT